>OGUA01000498.1_pt1 | contig 16527 bp, 14 predicted proteins | sample 1573691 | NCBI WGS metagenome assembly OGUA01 (sample SAMEA2581925, study PRJEB24529) | metagenome | biome: Human gut stool | place: China | collected 2011 | reverse complement strand
AGAGCATGAAAACGAACCGGAACAAATGCCACTAATGGCTGAATTTAATGAAGAGCTTAATAAAACAGAAGAAACAGGGGATTTATAATCTATGGAAGAACGTTTGCAGAAAGTTTTAGCTTCTGCTGGGGTAGCCTCCAGACGCGAAGCTGAAAAATATATTTTAGCCGGGCGTGTAAAGGTAAATGGTAAGATTGTTAAAGAATTAGGAACTAAAGTAGGAGAAAAAGCTTTTATTTTAGTTGATGGTAAACCGATTAAACGTGAGAAGAAAGCCTATTATTTATTTTATAAACCTCGCGGAGTTGTTACTACTATGACGGATCCGCAGGGGCGCAGAACTGTTGCTGACTTTGCCAAAGATTTGCCGGAACGGGTTTTTCCGGTAGGCCGGTTGGACTATAATACAGAAGGTCTGCTGCTTCTGACTAATGATGGCGATTTGGCCCAAAAACTCACTCATCCAAAACATGAAGTAAATAAAACATATAGAGTGACTGTTCCGGGACTGGTTCCGCAGGACAAGCTTGATCTGCTGAGGATCGGTGTAAAATTAGAGGATGGAATGACAGCGCCTGCTATTGTTACCCTGATTGGTTATGATAACGAAAAAAATAATACGACTTTTGATATAATTATTCATGAGGGCCGTAATCGTCAAGTGCGCAGGATGTGTGATTTTATTGGGTTTCCTGTAAGACAATTAAAACGTATAAAGTTAGGTAATCTGACACTGCAGGGATTAAAACGCGGCGGTTATAGAATTTTGAATGAAGACGAAATTAATGCTTTAATCAAGGCGGCTGCGATCAATGAATAAAGTTATCGTCGTAGGCGGAGGTGCAGCGGGTTTATTGGCAGCAGCAGCTGCTGCTGAACATGGGGCACAAGTAACAGTTTTGGAAAAGATGTTTAAACCTGGAAAGAAACTTTTAATTACAGGTAAAGGTCGTTGTAATATCACCAACGATTGTGACTTGCAGGAAATAATCAAAAATATTCCTGGAAACGGACGCTTTTTAAACAGTGCTCTACGTCAGTTTACTAATGAAGATGTTGTAAAACTTTTAAATGATAATGGTTTGGAAACTAAGGTTGAACGTGGTGGTCGGGTTTTCCCCGTAAGTGATCAGGCCAAAGATGTAGTAGATACATTGTTAAAAATTCTGCATGATTTAGGTGTAGAATTGGTTACTGATATTTGTGTGACTGAAGTTTTAACTGATACTGAAAAAGTTATCGGCGTCAAAACTAAAAGCGGTAAAGTATTTAAAGCAGATGCAGTTATTGTTGCAGCAGGCGGGGCGTCTTATCCAGGAACCGGATCTGACGGGAGTGGATTTAAACTTGCCGAAAAATTGGGACATGCGATAATACCACTTAAACCTTCGCTGGTACCACTAACTAGTGATTCACCTTATATTCCTGATTTGCAGGGGTTGTCCCTGCGTAATGTACAGGCTACTGTTTATTCTTCAGGAAGTAAGGCTGCTTCGGAATTTGGAGAAATGTTATTTACGCATTTTGGTGTATCAGGTCCAATTATTTTATCACTCAGTAAAACAGTTGCAGCACTTTTAAAAGCTAATAAAACTAAGAACTATTTTCCGAAAGATCTAACCCCTCCTTTGTCTTTTGAAAAGCTTGAAGCAAGAGTTCAGCGTGATTTTGAGCAATACAGCCGGAAGCTGCTGCTGAATGGGATGAAAGACCTTTTACCGCAGCGTCTGATCCCCGTAGTTTTAGATCAGGCTTATCTTGATGAAGAAAAGCCTGTTAATCAGATATCAAAAGAAGAACGTAAGCGTTTAGTAGAAGTGTTAAAAGGGTTATCAGTTTCGATTACGGGAACGAGGCCTTTAGCAGAGGCTATTGTAACAGCTGGGGGCGTATCCATAAAAGAAATAGAGCCTAAAACATTGCGTTCCAAGTTGTGGCAAGGATTGTATTTTGCAGGAGAAGTCATTGATATAGACGGTTATACTGGCGGCTATAATTTACAGGCGGCATTTTCAACAGGATATGCTGCAGGGACAGCGGCTGCATATCAATAAATAGGCAGGGTGGTAAATGATGGAGAAGAAATTAGTAGTTGCCATCGACGGTCCGGCAGGAGCAGGAAAAAGTACCATTGCTAAACTGGCGGCTGAAGAATTGGACTATATTTATATTGATACAGGTGCAATGTATCGTTCTGTAGCTTGGAAGTTTTTACAAAGTAAGCAGGATTTTTCACCTGAATTAGTAAGTAAACTTGCTGCTGAAATGACTATTACTTTTAAACAGGAAGCAAAATTGAACCGTGTTTTTGTTGATGGACTGGAAGTAACAGATGAAATCAGAACTCCGGAAGTAACAGAAATTGTTTCTAAAGTATCTGCTGTAGGAGCTGTACGCGAAGCTATGGTAGTTCAGCAGCGCCGCATGGGAGAAGCAGGTGGAGTGGTGATGGACGGGCGTGACATCGGAACAGTGGTATTTCCGCATGCTGATTTAAAGATTTTTTTGACGGCTTCTGCTGAGGAGCGGGCATCGCGGCGATACAAAGAAATGCTTGCCAAAGGAATGCAGGTTGATCTGAAGCAGCTGCAGTCTGATATTGAGGCTCGTGATAAGCAGGACTGTGAACGTAAAATTGCGCCGCTTTGCTGTGCAGAAGATGCGATTTTTTTGGATAGTTCTAATATGTCTATTCAGGAAGTTGCTTCTCAAATTTTAACTTTGGTGCAGGAGCATTAAGCTATGTTTTATTCAGTCTTAAAGATTATTTTAAGAATTTTATTCAAAATATTTTTGCGGCTGGAAGTAAAAGGTGCAGAAAATATTCCAGCGACAGGTCCTTTGGTAATTGCCAGCAATCATTTAAGTTTGCTGGATCCGCCTGTAATCGGTGTAGCATCTACAAGAAAAGTGCACTTTATGGCAAAACAGGAGTTGTTTGTACCTGTTTTGGGTGATATTTATAAACTTTTGGGCGCATTTCCTGTAAAACGTGGTGGGGCCGATAGAACAGCAATAAAACATGGTATTGACTTGATGCTGGATGGTGGTGTGTTAGCTATTTTCCCTGAAGGGACTCGCAGTAAAACAGGGGCGTTAGGTAAGGCTGAGCCAGGTGCTTTGATGATGGCAGGAAAAGCTAAAGCAGTCATTGTTCCAACATGCGTAAAAGGTACCGATATCAAACGGCAGGGGAAATTATGGCCGCAAGTAAACGTCAAATTTGGAAAACCTATTTTTTTCCCTCAGGATGTACCGATCAGCAAAGAACTGCTGCATGAACTTACAGAAGCTTTGATGCTGGAAATAAAACGCTTACAAGAAGCGGAGTGATAGTATGAAAATCAGAATTGCTGAATATTGCGGTTTTTGTTACGGCGTCAAACGTGCTGTAGATATGGCATATAAATTGGCTGAAGCAAATGAAGCATCTGGAACATTAGGTCCTTTGATACATAATCCGCAGCTTATCGAAGATTTAAATACCAAAGGAGTGCCTTGCCGTGAAAGCCTGGACGAATTTCAAGCTGGAGAAACTGTCGTTTTTCGCTCGCATGGAGTTGGCCCTGACGTTTACGAAGCTGCTCATGCAAAAAATCTGACTATTCTTGATGCAACCTGTCCAAATGTTAAAGCTGCACAGAAAAAAGGACAAGCTTTGGCTGAGGCTGGTTATTTACCTGTAATTATTGGTGAAAAAAATCATCCTGAAGTAAAAAGTATTGTACAATGGGCAGGAAAACATGCTATAGTTATAGAATGTATAAAAGATATAGGTAATGTACCTTTAGCAGATAAATATGGCGTTTTGATTCAAACTACCTTTGAATTGGCAAAGTTTGAAGAAATTCTGGCAGCACTTCAGAAGGAACGTTCCGGTGAATATAAAATAGAAAAAACTATTTGCCTGGCAACGTCTCAACGACAAAAGGCTGCTCTGAAGTTAGCTGATGAAGTAGACGCCTTTGTTGTAATAGGCGGCAGAAACAGTGCAAACACAAGACACTTGTATGAGCTTGTTGCAGAACACTGTAAGCGTGCTTACCATATCGAAACAGCCTCGGAATTAAACGAGGAGATGTTTAAAAACTGTCAAAATATAGGAATAACGGCAGGCGCATCAACGCCGGACCGTATAATTAAGGAGGCTATACGTGTAATGGAAAACATGGAATCTTTTGAAAGTATGCTGGAACAAAGCCTGGAGGACGCACATGTCTACCCTGGTAAGATTGTTAAAGCTACAGTCATCCAAATAGGCAAAGATGAGGTATATGTTGACTTCGGCTATATGAAAGAAGGCGCTATTGCTTTTTCACAATGGTCTAATGAAGCTCCGGAAATTTTGGCTCAAACTATTAAAATTGGTGATGAAGTGGAGGCCAAAGTTATTCCCGGTACTTCGAAAGACGATTTTATCCGTCTTTCGAAAATCAAAGCTGAACAGGATGCTGCATGGAATTATGTAGCAGATTTGGCAGAAGGTGAAAAACGCCGTGCTACTGTAAAAGTTCTGCGGATTATTAAAAACAAAATGAAAAATATTGTCGGCTTAGCTGTTGCAGTCGAAGGCGTTGAAGGTTTTATGCCTGCTTCTCATGTGGAATTACGCCGCGTAGAAGATTTTTCTGATTATATTGGTAAAGAATTGGAAGCGGAAGTTATTGAAGTTGATACGGCAAAAAAACGTTTAGTTGTTTCACGTCGTGATTTGCTTAGAAGTGAAAAAGAAGCAAAAGCCCAGGCTTGGCGTGATGCCAAAGAAGCCAGGATACAAGCTGCTAAAGAAGCTCGTACTGCCGCAGAAGAAGCCGCTTATGCTTCTGTTGAAGAAGGACAGACAGTTACAGGCAAAGTTGTAAGAATTGCTGATTTTGGCTTGTTTGTTGAAGTTGGACAGGGGTTGGTCGGTTTAGTTCATAATACCGAGTTATCCTGGGATCGTAATGTAAAAGCAGAAGATGCTGCTAAAGTTGATGATGAAGTAACTGTACTTGTGAAAAAAATTGACCGTGAAAACAGACGCGTAGCTCTCAGTATAAAAGCTACTCAGGAAGACCCGTGGCTGACTGAAGCAGCTGCTTTTAAAGAAGGTATGGTTGTAGAAGGTACTGTAGAGAGGTTCCTGCCTTTTGGCGCTATCGTAAAACTTGCCGATAAAGTTGAAGGATTAGTCCATGTTTCTGAAATTGCTGAAACCCGTGTTGAAAAACCGGAAGATATTTTGGAAATCGGTCAAAATGTAAAAGTAAAAGTTATCAAAGTTGATTTGAAACATAAGAAGATCGGCTTAAGTATCGTTAAAGCTGTTAAAGAAGCAGAAAAAGCAGAATACAGCTCTTTTATCAATGACAAACCGGAGCTGACTCTTGATTTAAAAGAACAGCTGGAAGGTTTGAACAATTAATTAAACGGATGGTAGATATGTCGCGAGAGCAAAGAAAATTGGATCATATCAGATATGCATTGGAACTTGGAGATGGACCGCTTCCTAACGGTTTTACCGATATGCATTTTCTGCATAATTGCTTGCCTGAGCTTGCTCCTGCTGATATTGATATTACAACGACGCTGGGCGGTATTAAGCTCAGCGTTCCCTTTTTGATAAATGCGATAACCGGCGGTACGGATAATGTTATCGATATCAACCGCAAGCTTGCGCAAACAGCAAAGTCAGTTGGAGCAGCTATAGCGGTCGGTTCACAATATGGAGCTGTAAAAAGTAAAAGCAGCTATCAGAGTTTTAAAGTAGTACGCGAAGTTTATCCTAATGGAGTCGTTTTTGCTAACGTCAGCGCTCTGGCAACACCGGACGAAGCAGCTGAAGCTGTTAAAATGCTTGATGCTGATGCTTTGCAGGTTCATTTGAATCCTGCCCAGGAGCTTGTGATGCCGGAAGGAGACAGAAATTTTAAAGGTCTTTTGGATAATATGCGTCGCATTTTAGAACATAGCGAAGTCCCTGTTATTGTCAAGGAAACCGGTTGCGGTATGGCAGCAGAACAAATCAAACAGATGCTTGTTTTTGGCTTTACCTGGTTTGATATCGGTGGAGCGGGAGGCACGAATTTCCCTGCAATAGAAGCAAAACGGTTTACTTCACAAAAGTCTGTTTTAGCTGAGTGGGGTATAAACACCGCTAAAACTCTTACTGAGGCTTTTTCTGTTTGCGGCCGCAATGATATTATTATAGCTAGTGGAGGAATAAGGGATGGACTGACGGCTGCGAAAGCGTTTGCTTTAAGTGCTGATGTTGTGGGGATGTCAGGGAATATTCTGCGTTATATTATAGAAAAAGACATTGAAGAAGCTCAAAGGGCATTAACAGATATCATCAATGATTTAAAAATGGTAATGCTGCTTACAGGTTCCAGTGATCTGAAAGCTTTGCGTAACGCCCCAATATATTTTACAGGTGAATTACGTGAATTTTTACTTGGGCGTAATTATGATATTTCAAAAATAAGTGCCGTCAGAAAAAGATAGTATGTTTATCCCGTTCTTCAAATAAGAACGGGATTTTTGTGTGTTTTGTCAAATTTGAAATTATAATGTATAATATTAAGATACCAAACTGTGCTTTTAGAAAGGAAAACTATGCAGGGAATCATTAGTGCCGTACGCCGTAACAGTTTAGCCGAAAATGCCGGAATCAAAGCCGGTGAAAAACTGTGTGCTGTTAATGGTGTGTCAGTACACGATATTATAGAATTAAGCTATTTAGTTGCAGACGAACAGATTGTATTGACGATTGAAGATTCGGAATGCCGACAGCGCCAGATAGTTATTGAAAAATATACTGATGAAGAATTGGGACTGGAATTTGAAGCGGCTGTTTTTGACGGGGTTACTACTTGTTATAACAACTGTGTATTCTGCTTTGTAGATCAGATGATTCCTGGTATGAGAGAATCATTATATGTACGTGATGACGATTATCGTTTATCTTTCTTATATGGTAATTTTATTACTCTTACAAATATGAAGGAAGAAGATTTTGAACAGATCATAAAGACGCATATGTCACCGCTCTATATTTCCGTACATGCAACAAGACCAGAAGTACGCTGCCAAATGATGAATAACCGTTTTGCAGGTGAATTGATGTCAAAAATCAATAGACTGGTGGAAGCTGGAATTTCCATCCATACACAAATTGTTTGCTGTCCTGGTTATAATGATGGAGAAGTGTTGGAACAAACCTATCGTGATTTGGAAGCCTTAGCGCCTATGGTGGAAACAATGGCTGTAGTTCCGGTTGGTATTACAAAGCATAGAGAACATTTGACACCGATGCGCTTATTTTCTAAACCTGAAGCTGCCGCTATAGTTGATAAAGTTACTGTATGGCAGCAGGAATGCCGCGAAAAATTTGGAAAATCCTTCGTTTATCTGGGAGATGAGTTTTATTTATTAGCAGAAAAACAACTCCCTGATGCATCATGGTATGATGGATTTCCACAAATCGAAAATGGCATTGGTCTGAGTCGTAGTTTTATTGACGAATGGCAGCAGATCGCTGCCAAAACTGATGTTTGCAATCATAGTGTTGATGCAGTGATACCGGTTGGTACCAGTGCTTATAAAATTTTGCAGCCACTGCTGGATAATTTTAATAATAAAACTGGTTCAAAACACAGTTTTATCCCGGTAAATAACGAATTTTTCGGTGAAACTATCAATGTTACCGGATTATTAGTTGGTAAAGATATTTTAAATGCTGCCCAAGGCATGAAGAGAATTATTTTGCCTGCTGTTGTTTTGAATCAGGATAATTTGTTCTTAGATGATATGTCCTTTGATGACTTTAAAAAAGCTTTTGACGGCAAAGTAGAGTGCGCCGTTAATGCACGCGAGTTGGTTATGCTGCTTAGCAGGTAGGAGGCCGATTATGAAAGATTATGGTTTACTGCAGGTTTATACAGGATCAGGGAAAGGAAAAACTACTGCGGCATTGGGTGTGGCTTTGCGTGCTGCTGGCAGGGGAGCCAAAACGGTCATGCTGTCATTTCTCAAAGATGATCCTGATTATGGTGAAGCTATGGCAGCACAATACCTTCCACATTTTTTACTGAGGCAGGTTGGACGCGATGCTTTCGTAAATTTTCATAATCCAGATCCTATTGACCTTAAAATGGTTCGTAAAGGATGGGAAGAAGCAAAAAAAATTCTTATTGAAGATACTGCAGATTTACTGATTTTAGATGAACTGAATATTGTTTTGGCAACAGGAATGCTGCCATTAGAGGAAGTTATTGATTTTTTGAAAAAATATAAAGGTAAGACAGAGATCATTACAACAGGACGTGGTGCGCCTGAAGAATTGATTGATATAGCCGATTTGGTTACGGATATGCAGGAAATAAAACATTATTTCCATAAGGGCGTCAGCTCCCGTGACGGAATCGACCATTAGAGAGTGAGGATGAGAATGTTATGGGAAAACCGATAGTCGCTATCGTAGGTCGGCCAAATGTAGGTAAGTCGACATTATTTAATATTTTTGCTAACAGCAGGATTTCAATAGTTGAAGATACTCCTGGTGTAACTCGTGACCGATTGTATGCGGATACTGAATGGCTTGATAATGAATTCATGATGGTAGATACCGGCGGTATCGAAATTATGAATACTGATAAAATAGCTGTTTCTATTCGTCAGCAGGCACAGATAGCAATTGCTGAAGCAGATGTCATTTTGTTTGTTTGTGATGCGCGTGCTGGTATTACTCATGAAGACGCAGAAGTAGCTAAAATGCTGCGTCAATCGAAGAAACCAATAGTTCTTGCTATCAATAAAGCTGATTCTCCGAAACAGGAAATGGAAATTTTTGAGTTTTATAATCTTGGTATAGGTGAACCGATTCCAGTTTCAGCTGCAAATCATCTTGGACTGGGTGATTTACTGGATGCAGTTGTGGAAAAATTTCCTGAAACCTCAGCTTATGGTGAAGACGGCAATGAGGATGAAATCAAAGTGGCTTTGATTGGTCGTCCTAACGTTGGCAAATCTTCAATTTTTAATACTTTAGTAGGCGAAGAACGTTCTATCGTAAGTGACGTTGCTGGAACCACACGCGATGCTATTGATACTCCCGTAATTAGAGAAGGTCAGAAATTCCTTTTTATTGATACGGCAGGTATGCGCCGTAAAGCACGTATAGACGAGCCTATTGAGAAATACAGTATAATTCGTTCATTAAGGGCTGTAGACCGCTCAGATGTCGTTTTAATGGTTATAGATGCTATCGACGGTATTACGGAACAGGACAAAAAAATTGCCGGATATGCGCATGAGGCTGGTAAAGGGATTGTTTTAGTAGTAAATAAATGGGATTTGTACGATAAAGATAATACGTCTACCTTACGTTATACAGAAAATCTGCGCAGGGAATTGGTATTTATGCAGTATGCTCCTGTAGTCTTTGTTTCAGCAATGACTAAACAGCGTATACACAGACTGCCGGAGGTTATTCATTATGTAGCGGAGCAGAATGCTATGCGTATTTCTACCAGCGTGCTTAACCAGGTTGTTGAAGACGCTATTGCAATCAATCCGCCGCCTACCGAAAAAGGTCAGCGATTAAAAATATTGTATGCCACACAGGTTAAAATCAAACCGCCGACATTTGTTATTTTTGTTAATGAGCCGGAAATCATGCATTTTTCATATCAACGTTATTTAGAAAATAAATTACGCGAAGCTTTTGGTTTTGAAGGAACACCGCTGCAAATGATCATTCGCGGTAAAAACGAAGAAGAATAAGGTGGGGGAGAAATGGCAGAAGGCTTAGTATGGCTTGTTTGCTTCATTGTCGGTCACGTATTTGGTTCGATACCATGCGGGTTATGGTTAGTAAAAGCTGCTCATGGTATTGATATCAGAGAATATGGCAGTAAAAATATAGGAACAACTAACGTTTTTCGTACTGTAGGTGGGAAAACAGCTTTTTTTGTACTCTTATGCGATATGATGAAGGGGATTCTTGCTGTAGCGTTAGTGGCTTATTTTACCAATAACGCAATGGGAGGAATGGTTGCTGCCGGTATCGGAGCTTTGCTCGGACATAATTATTCTATCTTTTTAGGATTTAAGGGTGGACGCGGTGTTGCTACCGGTTTGGGACTGATTCTTTATTTTATGCCTAAAGTTTGCATTGCCAGCTTTGGAGTCTGGTTGATTTTGGTTTTACTTACGCGCTATGTTTCGCTGGGGTCTGTTGTAGCTGCCATTTGTACACCGATTTTTGCTTATTATTTTGGTTACTCTCAGCCGTTAGTAATTTTTGCTGTCGTAGCAGGAGGATTTGTTGTTATACGTCATGCAGAAAATATTAAAAGACTTTTGAATGGTACAGAAAGTAAAATAAAACAAGGTAATGCAAAAGATCTACAAAAAAAATAATAATATTGATTACAGCCGTATTTATGTACTAAAAACGGCTGTTTTTCTATTTTTATAAGAAAATCTTAAAACATATGGCTTTTACCACGAAACAATGATATAATAAAACACATGTAAAAACCATATGGACATTTAATAAAAGGGAGGACGATATCAATGTCTGACAAATCTACTTTTTACTTAGTGCGTGAAGAAATTTTACCGGAAGCAATCAAAAAAACTATTAAAGTAAAAGAAATTTTAAAACGCGGTGAAATCAAAACTATTAATGAAGCTGTTGAAAGAATGGGCTTAAGCCGCAGTGCTTATTACAAATATAAAGATTATGTATTCCCATTTTATGAAGCCAGCAAAGAGAAAATTATTACCTTATCCTTGTTGCTTGAACATAAAGCTGGTGTCCTTTCCAGAGTTTTAAACACTGTTGCCAGTGATTCCGGCAGCATTATGACTATTAACCAGGGTATCCCTTTGCAGGGTGTTGCAAATACCACTATTTCTATTGAAACAAAAGACCTTACAATTGATTTGGAAGCCTTATTAGATAAATTGCGTATGATCGACGGAGTGAAACGTTTGGAGGTTTTGGGCCAGGTGTAAGTTATATCCGTTGATGCGCTTTTAACCTTGGAGGGGATATTGTGAAAGAGTGCATTAAAGTCGGGCTTTTAGGTGCAGGAACAGTGGGCAGCGGTGTATTGACTGTTTTAGAAGAAAATACTGCTGAGATAGAAAAAAAAGTCGGTGTTCCAATCCATGTATCTAAAATTTTAGTCCGTGATATGAAAAAAGCTAAAGAATTATCAGAAAAATATCAGTTAACAGACAAAATCGAAGATATTGTTGAAGATCCTGAAATTGATATCGTAGTTGAGCTTATAGGCCGTGAGCATCCGGCGAAGGAATACATTGCCGCTGCTTTAGAACATAAAAAGAATGTTGTAACGGCTAATAAAGATGTTTTAGCAAAATACGGTAAGGAATTATTTCCATTAGCAGAAGAAAATAAAGTGGATTTTATGTTTGAAGCAAGTGTAGGCGGCGGTATTCCTATTATCAGACCCTTAAAATCCTGTTTAGCCGCTAATAAAGTTACTTCTGTAATGGGTATTGTTAATGGCACTACCAATTATATGCTGACAAAAATGTCGCAGGAAAATATGGATTATGCTGATGTTCTGCGTGAAGCGCAGGAAAAGGGGTATGCAGAATCTGATCCTACCGCAGATGTTGGTGGCTTGGATGCAGCCAGAAAACTTGTTATTCTTGCGTCAATAGCATTTAATACGCGTATTGATTTAAGTGACGTTTTAGTAGAAGGTATTGACGGGCTGGATCTATGCGATATTGAACATGGTAAAGAGCTCGGTTATGCAATTAAGCTTTTAGCTATTGCTAAAAATAATGCTGAACATGGTATTAGCGTTTGTGTGCGTCCGACGATGCTGCCGGTATCTCATCCTTTAGCTGGTGTAAATGATGTATTCAATGCCATTTTTGTTACAGGTGATGCTATCGGAGATGCGATGTTCATGGGCCGTGGAGCTGGTAAAATGCCTACAGCAAGTGCGGTCTGCGGCGATATAATTGATGTTGCACGTAATATTATTCATAAATCGAACGGACGTATTAATTGTACCTGCTTTGATGAAAAACATCTCTGCAGTTTGGAGAATATGATGTCTCCCTGTTATATACGGTTACATGTACAGGATAAGCCAGGTGTTTTAGCTGCTATTGCTGCTGCTTTTGGAGCGCAGAATGTAAGCTTAAAGAATGTTGTACAAAAGAGTAAAGTCAAGGGTGTTGCGGAATTAGTCGTTATTACTTATGATGTCTCTGAATTAAATTTACAAATGGCGGTACAAACATTGAAAGCTCTGCCGATCGTTGAAAAGGTTTGCAGTGTTATTCGTGTTGAAGATCACGACCTGGAGTAATTTTGATATGAAAAATAAAATAACTGTTATTGTTCCTGCTACATCAGCTAATTGCGGACCGGGATATGATTCCCTGGGTTTAGCCTGCAACTTGTATAACGATTTTACTTTTGAAATTTTAGATACTCCTGGGTTTGCTTTAGAGGTTATTGGCGAAGGCGAAGATCGATTGCGGGCCGGTAGCAGAAATTTAGCATTTCTGTCATTTTTGAAGGTTTGGAATGAAGTTCGTGGCACTAGAATTGGCCTTAAAGTAACGATGCAGAACCGGATCCCCTTATCGCGAGGTTTGGGCAGCAGTTCTACTGCCATAGTTGCCGGACTTGTAGCGGCTAATCTGCTTACTGGATCAACTTTAACTAAAGAGCGGCTTTTAAATTATGCTACGGAAATCGAAGGACATCCTGATAATGTGGCCCCGGCACTTTTAGGCGGTATTACAATCAGTTATATGGATAGATCAGGGGCACATTCACTGCGTTTTCTGCCGCAAAAAGAGCTTCGTTTTATAGCCGTTGTACCTGACCAGCCTCTTTCCACGCATAAGGCACGTCAGGCAATACCACAGCACATTCCTCATCAGGATGCTGTTTTCAACGCCAGTCGTACTGCACTTTATGTTGGAGCGTTGATGAGCGGCAATTATCAATATCTTAATGCTGCCTTAGAAGATCGTCTGCATCAGCCTTATAGAATTCCCTTGATTACAGGTACAGAGGCTGTTTTTGAGGCAGCCAAAGCGAACGGTGCTTATGGAGCTATTATTAGTGGAGCTGGATCTACTTTGATGGCCTATGTTGATCCAGAAAAAGATTGTGATATAATTGCTGCAGCAATGACCGACGCTTTTGAAAAATATGGTCAGCGCAGTACTGCTCATATTCTTAAGTTAGATATTAATGGCGCCCGAGAAAAAGAACATAGCTGAAATTAAAATATTGCTTGACTTTTATATGCAGGATGGGTATAATACTCATTGTGATTCGGGGCGTGGCTCAGCTTGGTAGAGCGCTTCCTTGGGGTGGAAGAGGTCGTGGGTTCGAATCCCGCCGCTCCGACCATTTCGGATCGCCAGCCTTTACGGGTAACCCCCGTAAAGGCTTATTTTTTTGTCTGTGGGTAAGGAGGTTCACACCTATGATTCGTACGCTGCCTTTGGTTTGCAGTAATTGTGATAATAAATTCGTTCCTGCTGAAGAATTATATTATCGTGACAATTTTATGAGTAACAGTATTAGAGATGTGCATTTTATCTGCCCTGATTGTATAAAAAGATGGAAAGACAAATGGCGCATTAAAACAGCAGTTTTTTCTGAAAAAGATTATGTGATGACAGTGAGTATTACTTTGGAAGATGGCACAATATCTAAAAATCTTGACTGTACTCCGTTAGAAGAAACTGTTGTTACAAGTGAAGAAATCCCAGAAGAAGCACAGCGGAGATTATTCAGCATTTATACTGAATGGGATTCCGAACGCAAAAAGAATTCCTTGAAAGATTGTACTTTTAAAGATGAGTTTATGCGTACAACTTTTAGCTGCGAAACCTATGGCGGCGAAAAGTTTAACGATATTGCCTTCCGTTTCAATATGAAAGGGCAAATAGAAACAGAAACACCGGTACCTGAATATGTTTTGAAACAAATAATAGATGCATATCGTTTATATGAGATGCAGAATAAAGAATAATTAGGGGGATAATATGCAGGAATTGTTGGAGAAAATTGAGAAAAGGCGCACTTTTGCCATTATTTCTCATCCTGATGCTGGTAAAACAACCTTAACTGAAAAATTGTTGCTATATGGAGGGGCTATCCATCTAGCTGGCTCAGTAAAAGCGCGAAAAAGTAATAAACATGCAGTCTCTGACTGGATGGAAATTGAAAAACAGCGTGGTATTTCTGTTACATCATCGGTTTTGCAGTTTAAATATAACGGTTATTGCATAAATATTCTTGATACACCGGGACATGTGGACTTTTCTGCGGAGATGGAGCGGACGCTGCAGGTGCTGGATTATGCGGTGCTGGTCATCAGCGGCACCGACGGCGTGCAGAGCCATACCGAGACGCTCTGGCGGCTGCTGCGGCGGTACCGCATCCCCACCTTTGTGTTCGTGAACAAGATGGACCTGCCCGGCCCGGGCAGGGAAGCGCTTCTGACCCAGCTGAACCGTCGGCTGGGGGATGGCTTTGTGGATTTCGGGGCAGAGCAGGCCGACCGGGACGAGGCGCTGGCTGTCTGCGATGAGCGGCTGATGGAGACGATGCTGGACAGGGGAAGCCTGACCGATACCGACCTCATCCCCGCCATTGCCCGGCGGCATGTGTTTCCCTGCTGGTTTGGCTCAGCCCTGAAGCTGCAGGGTGTGGACGCGCTGGTGGAGGGCCTGGACCGCTATACCCGCCCGGCCCCCGCGCTGGAAGCCTTCGGGGCCAAGGTGTTCAAGGTGAGCCAGGACGAGCAGGGAAACCGCCTGACCTGGCTGCGGGTGACTGGCGGTGTGCTCAAAGTGAAAGCACAGCTCACCGGAGAGGCCGACGGGGAGCCATGGGCCGAAAAGGCCAACCAGCTGCGGCTCTATTCCGGCGCAAAGTTTACGCTGGCAGAGTGCATCGGCCCCGGCCAGGTGTGCGCCGTTACCGGCCTGACCAAAGCCCGCCCGGGCGAGGGTCTGGGGGCGGAACGGGACAGTGACCTGCCGGTGCTGGAGCCGGTTCTGAGCTATCAGGTGCTGCTGCCCGAGGGCGCGGATGTGCACGCCGCACTGGGAAAGCTCCATCGGCTGGAAGAAGAGGAGCCACAGCTCCATGTGGTCTGGAACGAGACCCTGGGCGAGATCCATGTCCAGCTGATGGGCGAGATCCAGCTGGAGGTGCTGAAAAGCCTGCTGGCCGAGCGGTACGGGCTGGAGGTCAGCTTCGGTCCCGGCGGCATCCTGTATAAGGAGACCATCACCGAAGCCATGGAGGGCGTGGGCCACTACGAGCCCCTGCGCCACTATGCGGAAGTCCACCTCAAGCTGGAGCCGCTGCCCCGGGGCAGCGGGATGCAGTTTGCCGCCGACTGCCGGGAAGAGGTGCTGGACAAGAACTGGCAGCGGCTGGTGCTGACGCATCTTGAGGAAAAGCAGCATCTGGGTGTGCTCATCGGGGCACCCCTGACCGATGTAAAGATCACCCTCATTGCGGGCCGCGCTCACCTCAAGCACACCGAGGGCGGCGACTTCCGGCAGGCGACCTACCGCGCCGTTCGGCAGGGCCTGATGATGGCAGACCAGATCCACAAGACCCAGCTGCTGGAGCCGTGGTATGCCTTCCGGCTGGAGCTGCCCTCTGACAACGTGGGCCGCGCCATGAACGATATCCAGAACATGGGCGGCAGCTTTGACCCGCCCGAGACCGGAGCCGACGGGGATACCACCCTGCTCACCGGCACGGCACCAGCCTCCACCATGCGCAGCTACCCCATGGAGGTGGTGGGCTACACCCGGGGCAGGGGACACCTGACCCTGACGCTGGACGGCTACCGTCCCTGCCACAATGCAGCAGAGGTCATCGAGGCTGCGGGCTATGAGCCGGAACACGACCTCGACAACCCGGCGGATTCGGTGTTCTGCGCCCACGGGGCCGGATTTGTGGTGCCCTGGGAGCAGGTGCGCAGCCATATGCATGTGGACAGCGACTGGGGCAAGACTGCAAAGACCGAGGAAACGGTACAGGCCCGTCCCCGCCGGATGGCCGCCTACCGCGCCACCCTGGAAGAGGATGCTGAGCTGCTGAAGATCTTTGAGCAGACCTATGGGCCCATCAAGCGGGACCCGCTGGCGGCGTTCCGCCCCACCCAGAAGCGGGAACGCCCCGATTTCAACGCCGAGCAGTGGGAGATCCAGCCTGAATACCTGCTGGTGGATGGCTACAACATCATCTTTGCATGGGACGAGCTGAACGCACTCTCCAAAGAGAGCCTGGAAGCGGCCCGCCACAGGCTGATGGACATCCTCTGCAACTATCAGGGCTTTAAGAAGTGCGTGCTCATCCTTGTGTTTGATGCCTACCGTGTGCCGGGCAGCCCCGGCAGCATCGAGCAGTACCACAACATCCACGTTGTCTACACCAAAGAAGCCGAAACGGCGGATATGTTCATCGAGCGCGTCACCCACGAGATCGGCAAAAACCGCCGG
>OGUA01000493.1_pt1 | contig 16710 bp, 14 predicted proteins | sample 1573691 | NCBI WGS metagenome assembly OGUA01 (sample SAMEA2581925, study PRJEB24529) | metagenome | biome: Human gut stool | place: China | collected 2011 | reverse complement strand
TCCGGCGAAGGTGAAGGGCTGCTGTTTTTCGGTAACGTGATCCTGCCCTTTGTTGACCACTTCCCGAAAGACCTTGAACTCTACCGCATCCTCACGACCCGTCTTTCCGAAGTTGCGGAGGCTCAAAAGCATGAGTGAGAAACAGCCGAAGCTGAAATTTGAGGAGGACAAGGAGCGCACGGCCACACGCTCCCCTCCGAAAAAGTCGAAGGTCGAGCAGTCTAAGCCCAAAAAGCAGAAGCTGAAACTGGACGCAGATAAAGCAGCGGAAAAGGCGCAGCACTTGCGTTTTGGCAAAGCCGAGATCACCCCGGATGAAGCATCCCGTATGACAAAGCAGCAGAAACGTGCTATGTATGCCGCTGCTGCCGCCCGGTCTGCGGTACATCGGGAAGTTGACCAGTACGAGGACGATAATGTGGGCACGCAGGCTTTAAGCGAGGGCGAAAAGGCAGCAGGAAATGTCCGGGATATTTCCAAGAACATCTATGCCCGGAAGCTGAAAAAGAAAGCCAAGATGCAGGGCAAGAAGGGTGCCAAAACCGCAAAATCTTCCCCGCAGAAGCCGACTGCGGCACAAGATGCAGGCGAATCCTGCACCGGCGAGGGCTGCTCCAACTGGCTCTCCCGATGGCGGCAGAAACAGGACATCCGGCAGAGTTACTATGCCGCCGCCCATTCGGGCACAGCGGCGCAGACCGCAGGCGGCAAAGCGGCATCCAATGCTGCAAAGTCCGGCATGGAACAGGTCATCGACAAAGGAAGATCAACGGCATTGCCAATTTTGCAAAGAGCAACGCGCACGTTCTTTTGATCGTGGGCGTTTTTCTTTTGCTCCTGCTGCTGGTCATGTCAGCGTTTTCGTCCTGTTCCATTCTGTTTTCCGGCACCACGCAGGTATCCGGGCAGACCATGTACTCTGCCGAGGATCGGGACATCTGGGGTGCAGAGCAGGACTACAAAAAGCTGGAAAAGGAACTGGATAAAAAGATCAAGCGCACCCCCACCGACCACCCCGGCTATGACGAATATCGATACCATCTGGATGATATTGAACACGATCCGTGGCAGCTGACCTCTTTTCTCACGACTCTGTATGATGACTACACCCGCAGCGAGGTGCAGGCAAAACTCAATGAAACGTTTGCTAAGCAATACAAGCTGACCACATGGGTGGAGGTGCAGACCCGGTACCGCACGGTAGTGATGATCGACATTTTTACTGGCATCCCCTACACCGTGCAAGTGCCCTATGAGTATCGAATTTTTCACACCAAATTGGTGAATAAAGGGCTGGAAGTAGTCATCCGGGAAGAATTGGATGCTGACCAGTGGAAACGGTACGAGATCTTTCAGGACACGCTGGGTGGTCGGCCTTATCTGTTCAACGGCGGTCTGCCACCCGGTGGCTCGGATGGCTCCGGCACACCGGGCATTGATTATCAGGTTCCGGCAGAAGCCCTGACGGATGAGGAGTTCGCCGCCATCTACAAGGAAGCCCAAAAGTATGTGGGCACATCCTACGTCTGGGGCGGCTCCACCCCGGAAACCGGGTTCGATTGCAGTGGCTACGTCTGCTGGGTCTACAACCAGAACGGGTATAACGTGGGCAGGACGACCGCCAACGGTTTATGGAACAAGAGCCAGCATATTTCCGAAGCCGAAGCAAAGCCCGGCGACCTTGTTTTCTTTGAAGGAACGTATGATACGCCTGGGAAAAGTCATGTGGGCATCTACCTCGGAAACGGCAAGATGGTGTCTGCCGGAGACCCCATAAAGTATGCTGATATTCACTCGTCCTACTGGCAGAAATACCTGTCCGGTTTTGGACGGCTCTCAAAATGATTGGAGGAAAACATGAGCGAAAAACTCGATAAGCTGCGCGCTTCTCTGGAAAAGGAAAGGGAGCGTCGCATTAAGATCAACACTCGCATTGAAAGCCTTGAACGGCGGATTCAGGAAGCAGAAGCTGCCGAGGTCAACGAGATGGTGCGCACCGCCAAGGTCACGCCGGAACAGCTTGCCGCCCTGCTGCGCCAGTCTGCAACTTCCACCCCGACCCCGGCTGCGCTGTCCGCGGTCGGTGCTACCTTTAATAAGGAGGACGATTCCAATGAAGATGATGAATAAGTTCTGTGCCCTGATGTTGTCGGTGGCACTGTGCGCTGGTATGGCGGCTCCTGCTTTTGCCTATGGCGGTGAGCCTACGGAGGAAGTGGAACAGCCTGTCCTGACTTCTACCACCGATGAAGAAGATGTAGTCACCGTGACCGATGAGGAGACCGGTGCCCTGACCCCGGAGGGCAATCTGACGCTGGTAGACGACTATCACACCGACTATTCCGATGGCAGCGGACAGCAGTTCATTACGCTGGTGTCGAAGTCGGGTGCGACTTTCTATCTGGTGATTGACCGCAACGCCAAGGGGCAGCAGACCGTCCACTTTATGAATCTGGTGGACGAAGCAGACCTTTTGGCTCTGATGGAAGAGGATGCTGCCGATGCCTATACCGCTGAAAAAGAAGCGGCGGCGCAGGCAGAGCAGGAGCGCAAACAGGCCGAAGAGGATGCGAAAAAGGCTGCGGAAGAAGCGGCGGCATCCGGCACGGAACAGCCCAAGGAAAACAAGGTCACAAAGATCGCATCCGGCTTTCTGGGCGTAGTCGTGCTGATTGCGCTGGCGGCAGGCGGCGGCTTCTATGCTTTCACAAAGCAGAAGCAGAAAAAGCAGGCAGAAAAAGAAGCCCTTGACCCCGATGCAAACTACACCGAGGACAAGGGCGACTTTGAAATTCCTGTGGAGGATGAACCGGAAGAACCCGGCGAGGAAGATACCGAACTCATCTGATTGTAAGGCGGCATTTGCCGCCTTACATATCTAAATCTGAAAAGAACAGGAGTTGATGCTTATTGTCTTATCAGCTTGTGGTCAGCGAGAAACCCTCAGTCGGGGCAGCTTACGCAAAGGTTCTCGGTGCGACCAACCGGCAGGACGGCTATCTGGAGGGCAACGGCTATCTCGTCAGCTGGTGCGTTGGTCATCTGGTGGAACTGGCACCGCCCAATGTCTACGATGCCAAATACGTCAAGTGGAGTATCGCAGATTTGCCCATTCTGCCGGAAAGGTGGCAGTATCTGGTTTCTGCGTCCACCAAAAAACAGTTTGGCATCCTGCAAAAGCTCATGCACCGCCCGGATGTGGACAGTGTGATCTGCGCTACGGACGCAGGGCGCGAGGGAGAACTGATCTTCCGCTTGGTCTACCAGCAAGCGGGCTGTAAAAAGCCCGTTTTCCGCCTGTGGCTGTCCAGCATGGAGGAAAACGCCATCCGGGAGGGTTTCGCCCATCTCAAACCGTCAACCGAATACGATGCGCTGTACAATGCAGCACTCTGCCGGGAACGTGCCGACTGGATGGTCGGCATCAATGCGTCCCGGCTTTTTTCGTGCCTGTACGGTCAACCGCTGGCGGTGGGGCGTGTTATGACCCCGGTGCTTGCCATGACGGTGGTGCGGGAAGCTGCCATTGCCGCCTTTGTGCCGGAGAAATTCTACACGGTGGATCTGGAACTGACCAGCGGGTGCACGGCATCCAGCAAACGGTTTGCTCAAAAAGAGGATGCCGAACGGCTGCTTTCCAAATGCCGAAAGGAGGGGCGTGCCACGGTGCAAAAGATGGAACGCAAGGAGAAATCCGAAAGCCCGCCGCAGCTCTATGACCTTACTGCATTGCAGCGGGATGCCAACCGTCTGCTGGGATTTACGGCACAGCAGACCTTGGATTATGCCCAAAGTCTTTACGAAAAACGGTTCATCACCTACCCCCGCACGGACAGCCGGTTTTTGACGGAGGATATGGCGGCATCCCTTCCGGGACTGGTAACGGCCACGGGCAAGGCGTTTGCCGTGGAGGAACCGATTTCCATCCATGTGCAGCAGGTCATCGATGGCAGCAAAGTCACCGACCACCATGCACTGCTGCCCACGAAAAGCATGGCAAACGCAGACCTTGCTGCCCTCCCTGCCGGGGAGCGGAATATCCTGCGGTTGATTGCCGCACGGCTGCTCTGCGCTGTGGGTGAGCTGCACCGCTATGCAGAAACCACCTTGACTACCATCTGCGCAGGCGAAGAATTTACCGCAAAAGGCAAGGTGGTGCTGTCCGAGGGATGGAAAGCAATAGAGCGAAAAATGCTGGGCGAACTGCTGGGCAAACAGAAAGAACCAGCTGTGCTGCCCGATGTGCAGGAGCGGAGCCAGTGCAGCGTTTCCGGTGCCGAACTGAAAGAGGGGCAGACCTCGCCGCCGAAGCATTTTACCGAGGACACCCTGTTGCACGCTATGGAAACCGCCAGTGCAGACAGTATGCCGGAGGGCGTGGAGCGTCAGGGCATCGGCACCCCGGCAACCCGTGCCGCCACCATTGAAAAGCTGGTGCAGAAGGGCTTTCTGGAGCGCAAGGGCACCAAGAAAACCAAGGTGCTGCTGCCCACGGATAAGGGCAAAGCCCTCGTCACCGTGATGCCCGAAGAAATCCAATCCCCGGAAATGACCGCCGATTGGGAAACAAAGCTGCTGCAAATCGAGCACAGCGAAATGGAGCCGAGCGAATTTATGACCGAGATCAATACGATGATTACCGAACTGGTAAAGAACACGGAAATGAAAAAAGGAGTGAATGCGCTTATGAAAAACAAAATCATTGGTGTCTGCCCCAACTGTGGTGCAAATGTTGTGGAGCGCGAAAAGGGCTGGTTCTGCGAGAACCGGGAGTGCCGTTTTGTCCTGTGGAAGGACAATGCGTTCTTCAAGCGTCTGGGCAAGCGGCTGGACGCTCATGTGGCGGACAAGCTGCTGCGGGATGGTCGTGTCCGCTTGAAGGACTGCAAGAGTGCCAAGGGCAAGACCTACAATGCCACCGTGCTGCTGTCCTGTGAAGTCGATGGCCGCAGCAAGTTTTCGCTGGAATTTGAAGGTGGGTGCTGATGGAGCAGATAAAAGAAGCGGTCTACCTTATCAACGATGAACGCTATCTGCATCTCAGGGAAAACGGTGCAGGGGTCGGCTTTGCCACTTATAACAAGGTAACTGGCGAGCCGCTGGAAAGTGGGCAGATCTCGGAAAAGAATCTGCCGCCAGATGGACAAAACACCATCCCTGCCGCCCGGAACTGGTATCTGTTTGAACTTTCGGACGATGACCGTAAGGCCATCCAACAGGAAAGCGTAAATATCCTCGAAAACATCCCACAGGCGGGCATCGGCAGGCGGCGCATCTGGGAGCCGGAAACGCTGCCGAAGGATATTCGTCTCATCAACAGCCACTATGATGACCTCTATCGCATTCCAGATGGCGGCGTGATTCAGGTGGATTACCCGGATGGGCGCAGTTTTACGGCACGGGTGGAACATCTGGATGATTACCACTTTGACATGGGCGGTCTGGGCAATGTGTTCCCTATCTTATCTCTTTCTTGGTACCCGGCTCGAAACCATGCAGACTTCTACCCGGAGATTCAGACACAGGACGAGCAGGCTGCATGGGAACTGGGCGGCAAAGGCTACCTTGCCATCCAGTCCTATGAGGATGGATGGGACTACACCATTTACCACAGCGATTATTCTGTGATGGACGGCGGGCAGCTGAATGCCCCGGAACTGACCATTCAGGAAGCCCGTGAGCAGATTCTGGAAGCACACCACATGGAAAAGGGCCGGCGGCTACTGCAGGACTACGATGCAGTCATGGATAAAGTTGCGGAAGCCGAGGAACTGAGTGCAGACCATCGCCCTTCCACACTGGAAAAGCTGGCAGAACTGGCAAGTGATACGTCTGCGCCAAAATCCTCTGCACGTTCTGCACCGGAACTGTGAGGTGGACGATGCAGCAAAAATGGAACCAGAATTTTGACGGTGAACCCATGACAGACATCCCGCAGAAGTTTCTGAACGCAGGGTGCGATGTTTATATGGTGATGCAGCTGCGGCATGACGAAAAAATCCTCGATGAAAGATTTGCTTCCATGCGGGAACTGCATCGTCGGGGCAAAACGCCCGACCCGGAGCATTACGAGGTCACCTACTATGCTGATTTGCCCGCCATGTGGCAGGATGTGCCGAACAACGAGATTTTGGAAGAACTATTTCAGATGTTCAACCTCTCCCGTCCGCAGGATTTTGAGGGGCACAGCCTGTCGGTCAGCGATGTGATCGCACTCAAACGCAATGGCGAGGTGTCTGTGCATTATGTGGACAGCATCGGCTTCAAAGATTTACAGGGGTTTCTGGACAAGCAGCCGGAACGCCCTTCGGTGCTGATGAATCTCAAGGAAAAGTGCGATGCCCCGGAGTGCAATCCTACCGTCTGCCGGAAAGCGAGGGATGAACATGAACTTTGACCACGAGGAATTGACCCTGATGATGCTCTACAACACCGGCACCCGGCTGGGGCTTATCCACGAACTGCGGCTCATGCAGTGCTACCTGATGCCCGATGAAACTGCCCTACGGGAACTGTCCGAACAGGTCATCGAGAAGCTGAAACTGCTGACCGATGCGGAATTTGCCGAACTGGAATTTCCACTGGATTGACTTTTGCCGCCTGCGGGCGGCGTACATAAAGTATTTTGTTCTTCCAAAAGATATGCTATAATCAAATCAGACAAAATTCCTTTCTTCAAGCGATTTCTCCGCAATTTTCCTGTGGCTCTGCTCGTATCAAAAATAAGGGACCGATTTTTAATTGTCAGAACGGAGGAACCATTATGGCAATCTTTGAAAAGACCATCCGAAACAAGAATTTTGACAAACTGCTTCGGAAGCTGGAAAATGAAATCCCGGACAGCAGTTGGTCGGCAGATTTAGAGGCAGGCAGTGATTTCAAAGAGGGCGATGCCCGGTGCAGTGTCCGTGTGTTTGAACGGTACAGCATGATGGGCGGCAACCGCCTGAGTCTGACACTGACCATGTTCCAGAATGGAGATAGCCCGATTCGGCTGTCTGCAATTACAGCGGGCGGCAGTCAAGCGGTGTTCTTCAAGGTGAACACCCTCGGAGAAGAATCTTTTCTGGACGATGTAAAGAACCTGCTGGAAGAAATTTTGGAGGAATAAGATGTTTTACGCTGGAATTGATCTGCTGTTCAGTATCCTGTTTCCCATCCTGTTCCTTGTGGTTTTGGGCATGATCCTGTGTGCCATCATCGGAAATATCAGCACATGGAATAAGAACAACCATTCACCGCGGCTGACCGTTCCGGCAACGGTGGTGGCAAAGCGCACGGAAGTTTCTCGCCACCATACGGACAATACGATGATGCATACGTTCACGACCTATTATGTGACCTTTCAGGTGGAAAGCGGCGACCGCATGGAACTTACCGTAAGTGGTTCGGACTACGGAATGCTTGTGGAGGGCGACATTGGAAAGCTGAGTTTTCAGGGCACCCGCTATCTTGGGTTTGAGCGGAACTAAGCGTTCTCCTACATTATATAGTAAGGAGTACTGTATGAACGATCTGTTTATCCAAGGGCTGACCATCGACTGGAACAGAGTTCGCCCATACAATTATGTTCGTCAGATTCCTGCCATCAGTGGAATCGACACTTTTACATTCCATAAGCCCATTACGTTCTTTGTTGGCGAAAATGGAAGTGGAAAATCTACGCTTCTGGAAGCAATCGCTGTTGCTTACGGCTTCAACGCAGAGGGTGGAACGAAGAACTATTCATTTTCCACATACAACTCCCATTCGGAACTATGTGAGGCTATGACGATTTCCAAGGGGTATCGCAGACCAAAGTTCGGGTATTTTCTCCGAGCAGAGAGTTTCTATAATGTAGCCACCAAGGAAATCGACTATTCCGATGACGATCATCCCTCCAAAGGCTATCACCAAAAATCACACGGTGAAAGTTTCCTCGCCATTGCGCAGGACTACATGGGTGCAGATGGAGTCTATATTTTTGACGAGCCGGAAGCCGCTTTATCCCCGCAGCGGCAGCTCACGTTACTGATCAACATTTATCGGTGTGCCCAAGAAGGGGCGCAATTCATTATCGTATCACATTCACCCATTCTCCTCGGAATGCCTGATGCTGAGATTTTTAGCTTCGACAATGGCACGATTCATCCTTGTCAGTATGAAGATACGGACAGCTACGTTATCACCAAAACATTTGTAAATAATCGGCAGCATTTTTTGAACCAGCTTCTGAATGAAGAAACGTAATTCCGGGAAAGGACATTCCATATGAATGATTCTACGTTGAAAGAGCTTTGGCAGCAGGTCGCTGAAAAGAAAAGCTGCGAAGCAAAGCAGAAAGAACTGACCGCCCAGAGAGATACGCTTGCTGACCGCCTGAAAATGCTGGAAAAATCCAAGCTGGCAGAGCAGGCTGATGTGGACCGTCTGGAGGGACACAGCCTTGCCGCATTTTTCTATCAGGTCATCGGAAAGATGGATGAAAAGCTGGACAAAGAACGGCAGGAAGCCTATGCAGCCCGTGTCAAGTACGATGCGGCTCTCCATGACCTTTCTTCCGTTGATGCTGATTTAGCACAAATTCAAAATAGGTTGGCACGGCTGTCCGATTGCGAAAGGCAGTATCAAGCTGCTCTTTCCGAAAAAATCAAAAGCATCAAAGCATCTGCCCACCCTGCCGCACAGCAGGTTGCGGAAAGCGAAAGCCGTATTGCCGCGCTGAAAGTCCAAAAACGGGAGCTGCTGGAAGCTATCAACGCCGGAAAGACCGCCCTGCATACGGTCAATGAAGTTCTGGAAACCCTCGACAATGCCGAGGGCTGGAGTACATGGGACGTAATGGGCGGCGGTTTGATGGCCGATCTTGCCAAGTATGAGGAACTGGACGATGCACAGGAACAAATCGAACAGCTCCAAGTGGAACTGCGGCGGTTCAAAACTGAACTTTCCGATGTTGAAATCACCGCAGACCTTCAGGTTACGGTGGACAGCTTTTTGAAATTTGCGGATTTCTTCTTTGACGGCCTCTTTGCAGACTGGGCAGTTCTGGATCACATCAATCAGGCACAGAGCAGGGTGGAAAACACCAAGGGTCAAATCAAGCGAGTCCTCGCACTTCTGAAAAAGATGCGCGAAGATATTGACGTCCAAATCGCTGACGAAAAAGAAAAACAGGAGCAGCTTGCGGTGGAAACCGAACTGTAGGTTTGGAGTGTCTGTGTATGAAACGAAAATTCCCAAAGATTTTGGATGTCGCTATTCATTCCATAAATCTTATTCTTATCAATTATGCGCTATCGAATATGATGGCTTTTTTTCGGAGCAGCCTCCTTTACATTTTGTTTTTCACCTCTGAAATGTGGGTCTTTGTCCAATACCGAAAAAATATTGAAGAATTGAGCGACAGTAAAGCTCTTGCAAATCTTCTGCTGATAATCTGTGTTGCTATCGAAATCGGGCTTTTGTATTTCTTTGGGATTGTTTCTGGCGAACTGATTCCATTTAAGATCAAGTGGTGAAATCAAATCTTTTAGTGTACTATTGATTAGGAGACGCTGATATGAAATGTCCTATTTGTGGAGAAGAAATGCTTGCGGGAGGATTGATTTCCGCTGGTATCTCAGTTGGGTGGGTTCCAAAAGACGAGTTTGATAAAAAAGGACTTAGAAGAATTTCCTATCAGGAATGGCACAGTATTGGCAATTCCAGCATTTTATTAGGACAGACAAAGATACCAAACGCTTTTCTATGCAAAAAATACAATAAAGTCATTGGCGTGTTTGATGTTCGCAAAACATTTTCTCATTATGAAGCTGTAACTTTATAGATTAAGGAGATGAATTCTCATGAGTTATGGATGGGCAACTGTTTTCACTTTAGCGGCATGGTTTGCAGGGCTTGTGATTGATGTAAATGTGCGGGTCGGCGACCTCGGTTTACGAACCGTGCTTCCCGTCATCGTGATGGGGTGCTGCGTTATGAAGTACATAAAGGACAATAGCAAATAATCTTATCTCAATACACTTTCCAGCGGGCAACCCCAAAATGGTTGCCCGCTATTTTTATACCCTAAAATCTAAAAAAGGAGGCAAAAATGCCAAGCAAAACCGAAGAATATCTCGCCCTTGCCCAGCGCACGGCCAACGGTCTGACCCGGTACTGGGAAAGCTGGACGGACTATTTGACCACTGCATCCCGGCTGTACAAGTACCCCTTTGCGGACCAGCTCATGATCTACGCCCAGCGCCCGGATGCCACTGCCTGCGCCGACTTTGACATCTGGAACAACAGGATGAACCGTTATGTGCGCCGGGGTGCCAAGGGCATCGCTCTGCTGGACGAATCCAGCGGATTTCCCCGACTGCACTACGTTTTCGATGTGTCGGACACCGGGGTGCGCCGCAATTCCCGCGATCCGGAGGTGTGGCAGTACAACGATGACCTGAAACAGCCGGTTTCGGAAATGCTCGCCGCCACCTACGGCATCAGCGGAGAGCGTGTCAGCCAGCAGCTTGCCGATGTTGCCGGGAAATTAGTGGCAGATTACTGGGACAACAACGGCGGGGACATCCGCGCCATCGTTGACGGCTCGCTCCTGATGGATTATGATGAAGCCGGACAGGAGTTCCAGTTTAAATCTGCCGCCGCAATCAGCATCACCTATGCTGTTCTCGAACGCTGCGGCTTTGAGCCGGAAGGTCATTTTGACCGGGACGATTTTCAGGCGATCTTCTCCTTTTCCACTCCTGCCGCTGTGTATGCACTGGGCACCGCAGTCAGCGAGTGCAGCCGTGAGCTGCTGCGCAGCATCGAAAGAACTGTAAAGACGACCATTCGCCGTCGTAACGTAGAAAGGAGCCAATATGAATATGAACAGCAGGAACGTGACCTACTCGAAAGTCGGAGATTATCTGCTTCCGAACCTGACCCTGCCCCAGCAGGAGAAAGCATTGGGCAAGTACGGGCGACTGCGCCGGACTTACCTGATGAAGCATCGCCCGGTGCTGTACAATTCGATGCTCCTGTCGGGGACTCTGCATCCACACCTGTTGGAAGTGGAACAGACCGCAGAGAGCCGGATGCAGCAGACCATGCAGGAACTGCTGAAGCAGAACCCGGCTCCGAACAAAGAGCGGCATCAGATGGAGTGGGTGCAGCACATGAACAGCCTGAAAGCACAGGCCGAGGAACTGGTGATGAACGAGCTGATTTACAGCTAAGTTTCTTCGATGTGGCTATTCCCACCGAAGCCGAACAAATTGAATCCATCGACCAAGCGGAGAGCGAAAAAACGCCCTCCGCTTTTGTTTTGTCGCAGGCGGAGATTGAAAATGCGCTGCGGAGAGGTTCCAATGTTGAAGGCAGCAAACTTCGGATATGGAAAATTTATCAGTTGCAGCCTGACCGAAAACTCCGGGCAAAAGCTCTTGCCAACGAATATGCACCGTATGGCCCCGGCGGTTCTTCACACACTTATCTGGACGGAAGCAGTGGTTGGCTTGACCATGACAGCAAGGGTCTGACGTTTGAGCATTATCCCGACCATCAGAAAGTGCTTCTCCGCTGGGATCGGGTCGAAAAATATATTGACCTGATGATTCAGTCTGACCGCTACCTGTCGGACAAAGAAAGAAGAGCCATCGACTTTCCCCTTGAACTGAACGCCGCCAGTGCAGCCGAATACACTGCATTAAAGGCGCAGCACCCGGATACTCTGGTTGGATTTGAAGCTGGCGGCAATTTTATGTTCTATGGCGAAGATGCCGCCAAGGTCGCAAAAATCATCAACAGTGCTTTGTTCATGAGAAACACTGCACTGGGCGAAGTTCAAATCACGGGCTTTCTCCCTAGCTTATGGGCAAAAAGAGCAAAAGAATTGTGGTCTGCGGGCAATGATGTGTACCTTGCCGGGTTAAACGAGGATGGCACTCACCACCAGACCAAGCACTTGCGCAAAGAGGACTATCTGCCCATCGGCTCCGTTATCAATATGGATGACCGGAAATTTCGGGTCGATAGCGTGGATTTTGACAAGGACAAAGTTTCCTTGCAGGATATGGCTCTGGCCGATGCCCGGATGCCGATTTTCCGGGAAGAGCCGCTGACTGTTGTCCGGGAACTGTACGAACAGCAGGATGAAGCCCTTGATACTGCTCCAGAAAAAACTCCCGATTACAATGTCGGTGATTCCGTTGTTGTAGACCTTCCAACCCGAACCATCGAGGGAACTATTGGCTATGTAGGCGAAACCGATGTGCGCATCGACACCAGTGCACAGGGCTATTCGTGGAGCAATGAGGTACTGAACAAGCAGCAGTTCGAGGATGGACTGCGGCAGGATGAGCCTGAACTTTCCGATGAAGAACTGGATAAGCTGCCCACCTCTGTGGAAGTTAACGGCGAATGGCAGACTTTCCCGGATGCCGCTGCCGCAGACAAAGCTCTGAACGCCGAACCTGTGCCGGAAGCTGCCGGAAACTTCCACATCACGGACGATCATCTGGGCGAGGGCGGCGCAAAACAAAAATATGCCCGGAACGTTGAAGCCATCCGCACCCTGTTCCAGTTGGAGCAGGAGCATCGTGGAGCCACCGCCGAGGAACAGCAGGTTCTTTCGCAGTATGTCGGCTGGGGCGGTCTGCCGGATGTCTTTGACCCAGACAAGGGCAACTGGGCAAAAGAATATTCCGAATTGAAAGGTCTGCTTTCCGAGGACGAATATGCTGCTGCCCGTAGTTCCGTTCTGAACGCCCACTACACCAGCCCTACCGTTATCCGCGCCATCTATGATGCAGTCGAGAAAATGGGGTTCCGCAACGGCAACATTCTGGAGCCGAGCATGGGCATCGGCAACTTTTTTGGTATGCTGCCGGACACCATGCAGGACAGCCGCCTATACGGCGTGGAGTTGGACAGTGTCACAGGCCGTATCGCCCAAAAGCTCTACCCGGATGCCAACATTAAAGTTGCCGGATTTGAAACCACTGACCGCCGCGACTTCTATGACCTTGCAGTGGGCAATGTTCCTTTTGGCCAGTACCGGGTAAACGACAAGGCGTACAACAAATTAGGTTTCAGCATCCACAACTATTTCTTCGCCAAGGCCATCGACCAAGTGCGTCCGGGCGGCATCGTGGCATTCGTCACCAGTCGCTACACGCTGGACAGCAAAGATTCTTCTGCCCGCAAGCACATTGCCGAACGTGCTGATCTGCTGGGTGCTATCCGTCTGCCGAACACTGCGTTCAAAGCAAACGCAGGAACAGAAGTCGTCAGCGACATTATTTTCCTCCAAAAACGTGACCGCCCTATCGACCATGAGCCGGACTGGGTGCAGCTTGGCAAAACGGAAGATGGCTTTGCCATCAACAGCTATTTTGTAGACCATCCAGAGATGGTGCTGGGTGAACTGACTTCCGAAAGCACCCAGTATGGCCGGGAGGAATGCACTGTGCGTCCCATCAAGGGCGCAGTGCTGGTGGACCAGCTTGCAGAAGCCATCCAGCATATTGAGGGGCAGTTCACGGAAGTCGAGGTCGAAACACCAGATATTGCGGATGCTGAAAATGAGCGGCACATTCTCCCGGCTGACCCAGATGTGAAGAATTTCTCTTACACGGTGGTTGATGGTGAGGTGTATTATCGGGAAAATTCCGTCATGACACAGGTGGAGCTGTCCGACACCGCCAAAGGCCGTGTGACCGGGATGGTGGAGCTGCGGCAAATCGTCAATGAGTTGATCGACCAGCAGCTGAACGACTACCCGGATGCCGACATTAAAGCAACGCAGGAAAAGCTGAACACTGCCTACGATGCTTTTTCCGCCAAATATGGCTTGTTGAATGACCGCAAAAACGGCAGATTATTTGAGCAGGATTCCTCCTATTATCTGCTCTGCTCTTTGGAAAATCTGGACGAGCAGGGACAGCTTAAATCCAAGGCGGCGATGTTCACCAAACGCACCATCCGCCCGGAATGTACTGTCACCAATGTAGACACTCCTACGGAAGCCCTTGCGGTGTCCATCGGAGAGCGTGGCCGGGTGGACTTGCCCTATATGGCAGAACTGCTCGGCACTCCCGGTGACTATGAGCGCATCACCAGCGAACTGTCCGGCGTGATTTTCAAAGACCCCGGCGCAGACCCTACCGACCCGGAAGCAGGTTGGCGAATGGCAGACGAATACCTGTCCGGCAATGTTCGGGCAAAGCTGCGCATGGCTCAGCTTGCCGCCGAAACTAACCCGGAGTTTGCAGTTAACGTCACTGCACTGGAAAAAGCACAGCCGAAAGATCTTGAAGCATCTGAAATTGATGTGCGTTTGGGTGCCACTTGGCTTGCCCCCTCCATCGTGCAGCAGTTTATGATGGAAACTTTTCAGCCGCCCTATCGTATCCGTTATAACAATGCCATCACCGTTCGCTACTCCCCTTACACTTCCGAATGGCGAATCAGCAATAAATCTGCTACTGGCTTTGGTGACATTATGGCCACCGAAACCTACGGTACCCGCAGGGCCAATGCTTACAAGATTTTGGAAGACACCTTGAATTTGCGTGACAGCCGCGTTTATGATACCATCGTGGAGGATGGGAAAGAAAAGCGTGTGCTGAATCAAAACGAAACCACCCTCGCCCAGCAGAAACAGCAGGCCATCAAGGATGCTTTCGCTGGCTGGGTCTGGAAAGATCCGCAGCGGCGGACTCTGCTGGTGAAGAGGTACAATGAGCTTTTTAACAGCACCCGACCCCGTGAGTATGACGGAAGTCATATTCATTTTGTGGGCATGAACCCGGAGATCAATTTGCGAGAGCATCAGCGCAATGCGGTTGCCCATGTGCTGTATGGGTACAACACCCTTTTGGCGCACGAAGTCGGTGCCGGCAAGAGTTTTGAGATGGCGGCTTCCGCTATGGAACTGAAACGTCTGGGCTTGTGCCAGAAAAGTCTTTTTGTCGTGCCAAACCATTTGACGGAACAATGGGCCAGCGAATTTTTACGCCTGTATCCCAATGCAAAGCTGCTGGTCACCAGCAAAAAAGATTTTGAGCCCGGTAATCGCAAAAAATTCTGTGCGAGAATTGCGACCGGTGATTATGATGCGGTTATCATCGGACACAGCCAGTTTGAAAAGATACCCTTGTCCGCAGAACGACAGGAGCGTCTGATTCAGGAACAGATGGATGAAATCGAGGAGGCCATCGAAGAAGCGAAAGCACAGGTTGGCGAGCATTTTACAGTAAAGCAGCTGGAAAAGTTGCGCAAGTCTCTGAAACAGAAACTGGAAAAGCTGCAAGGCACAGACCGTAAAGATGATGTGGTTACGTTTGAACAATTGGGCGTAGACAGGTTGTTTGTGGATGAAAGCCAAAACTATAAGAACTTGTTCTTATATACGAAGATGCGGAATGTGGCCGGACTGAGCACATCTGAAGCGCAAAAATCCTCCGATATGTTTGGAAAATGCCGCTACCTCGATGAGATCACCGGAGGGCGCGGTGTTATTTTTGCGACAGGCACCCCTATCAGCAACAGCATGACCGAGATGTATACCCTGATGCGCTACCTCCAGTACAACACCTTGCAGCAGAAAGGGTTGACCCATTTTGATGCGTGGGCATCCACCTTCGGTGAGACGACCACGGCCATCGAACTTGCGCCCGAAGGCACCGGATACCGTGCACGCACTCGTTTTGCGAAGTTCTTCAACTTACCTGAACTGATGGCGATGTTCAAGGAAGCGGCGGATATCAAGACCAGCGACCAGTTGAACCTGCCAGTGCCCCAAGCTAAATTTGAAACCGTAGTGGTCAAGCCTTCGGAAATCCAGCAGGACATGGTGCAGGCGTTGAGCGAACGTGCAGCCGAAGTCCACAGCGGTTCTGTTGACCCTTCTGTGGATAATATGTTGAAAATTACGTCGGATGGCCGCAAAATCGGTCTTGACCAGCGGTTGATGAATTCCGCTCTGCCCGATGACCCCAACAGCAAGTTAAATGCCTGCGTCAACAACGTCCTGCGCATCTGGAACGACACCAAGGAGCAGAAGCTGACCCAGTTGATTTTCTGCGATATGTCTACTCCCAAGGGGGACGGTTCGTTCAACGTCTATGATGATATCCGCTCCAAGCTGCTCAACGCCGGTGTGCCCGAACAGGAGATCGAGTTCATCCACAACGCAGATACGGAGAACAAGAAAGCAGAACTTTTCTCCAAGGTACGCAGCGGACAGGTACGCGTGCTGCTGGGCAGCACTGCCAAAATGGGAGCAGGAACCAACGTCCAGACGCTGCTCGTAGCGGTGCATCATCTGGATGTAGGCTGGCGTCCGTCTGATATGACCCAGCGCAATGGCAGAATCATCCGTCAAGGTAATCAAAACAAACAAGTGTACGTCTATAATTACGTCACTGAATCGACATTTGACGCCTACCTCTATCAGACCCTTGAGAATAAGCAGAAGTTTATCTCGCAGATCATGACGAGCAAATCGCCCATGCGCTCCTGCGATGATATTGATGAACAGGCTCTGTCTTACGCCGAAATCAAGGCTTTGTGTGCCGGTGATCCGCGCATCCGGGAAAAGATGGATTTGGACGTGCAGGTGGCAAAATTGAAAGTTCTGCGCGGTGACTTCCAGAATCAGAAATATCGTCTGGAAGATAAGCTGCTCAAAACATTCCCAGAAGAGATCCAGAAACAGAAAACCCGCATTGCTGCTTTGCAGCA
>OGUA01000492.1_pt1 | contig 16756 bp, 10 predicted proteins | sample 1573691 | NCBI WGS metagenome assembly OGUA01 (sample SAMEA2581925, study PRJEB24529) | metagenome | biome: Human gut stool | place: China | collected 2011 | reverse complement strand
TGCGGGACTGCCTGCTGGCCGCCGGAAAATACGGCTTGGCGGGACTGCCGCTGGCCTACAAGGTCAAATTCGGCTGGTGTATGCTGCACTACAAAATGAGCTTTGCAGATGGCGTGGCGCTTTACGGCAAATATGTGGGCAACTGGGGCGGCGAAGCCACCCGCTGGCGGTTCGATGCCGTGCAGGACGGCAACGTGGTGCGCAGCGTGACCCTTTGCCCCAGCGCAAAGCTGCACTTGGAAGTCAAGGTCAGCCGGACGGCTCTTCGGGAAAAAGATACTTACGATATGGCGGGTGCGCATTCTGGACGAGAACGGCACCCCAGCCCCCTACGCACAGTTCCCGGTGCAGTTTGCGGTGGAGGGCAGCGCCGCCCTTGTGGGTCCACAGACCGCCGTTGCCGAGGGCGGCATGACCGGAACCTATCTGCGCACCGTGGGCACTGCCGGAGAAGCCCTGCTGACCGTTTCTGCACCGCAGACCCAGCCCGTTGTGCTGCGGTTCACCATTGAAAAGGAGGACGCTGTATGGAACTGATCCTGAAACAGAAAACCGCATTTGGTATTGGTGCCGTGGGCAAGGATATGGTATATGCCCTGTCGGCTTCTTACGTCATGTATTATTATCAGGATGTGCTGGGGCTTTCGGCCAGCTTTGTGGGCATCGTGCTCATGGCCGCCCGCTTCTTTGATGCCTTCAACGATCCCTTTATGGGGGTTCTGGTGGCAAAGACCCGCACCCGCTGGGGGCGTTTCCGTCCGTGGATCTTTTCCGGCACGCTGCTCAATGCGCTGGTGCTCTACGCCCTGTTTGCCGCCCCGGTGCTGGACGAAGCGGCGCTGATGGTCTATTTCAGCGTGATGTACATCCTGTGGGGCATCACCTACACCATGATGGATATCCCCTACTGGTCCATGATTCCGGCCGTGACCCGCACCCCAAAAGACCGGGAAAACCTTTCCATGGTGGGGCGTACCTGTGCAGGCGTTGGTTCGGTTCTTATCGCCATGTTCACCATGCTGCTGGTGGGAGCCCTTGGCGGCGACAGCGAGCGCGCTGGCTTCCGCCGGGTGGCATTGATCGTAGCGGCAATTTTTGCAGTGACAGAGCTGGTGTGCTGCATTTCCATGAAAGAAACCACCCCCAGTGAGATGAAGACCGCCACCGTAAAGGAGATGTTCTCCGCCCTGTTCCGCAACGATCAGGCTATGGTAGTGGTGGGCAGCATCGTGCTGATCAACTCGGCCCTGTACCTTACCTCCAACTTCATCATCTATTTCTTCAAGTACGACCTTGGCGGTGCAGGCTGGAAAGCCACCTACACCCTGTTTTCCACCGTGGGCGGTGCGGCGCAGATCCTTGGCATGATGGTGCTTTACCCCTTGCTGCGCAAAAAGTTCAGCAGTACGCAGGTATTTTACCTGAGCCTTGTGCTGGCGCTGTGCGGCTACGGCATGCTGCTGGTGTTCTGCCTGACCGGCCTGTCCCACAGCCTTGCCCTGCTGTGCATTCCGGGCGTGGTGGTGTTCGCCTGCAACGGAATGCTGACCGTGCTGACCACCCTGTTCCTTTCCAACAGCGTGGATTACGGCCAGCTCAAGACCGGCCGCCGGGAGGAGAGCGTCATCTTTTCCATGCAGACCTTTGTGGTCAAGGCTGCCTCCGGTGTGGCGGTATTCCTGACCGGCATCGGGCTGGACCTCATCGGTCTTGTGGGCAACACAGAGGAGACCGGCCCGGTGGCAGTACAAAGTGCCGGAACCCTGCTGGGTCTGCGCCTGATGATGACCGTTCTGCCCATGCTGGTGCTGGCTGGTGCGCTGGTGCTGTTCCGCCGCAAGTTTGTTCTGACCGATGCCCGCGCTGCCGAGATCAGCGCACAGCTCCACGGGGAGGAAACGCACCATGACTGAAACGCTGCACTGGTACGCGGAAACTTCCGGCGGCGTACAGACAGGCAACTGCACGGTCACGGAGAATGGCGGTGCGCTGCATCTGACGGCAGACCTGCCCGCCGGGACGCTGAAGGCGGTGCGTGCCGAGATGCCGTGGACGATGGAAGCAGACGAGCGTCTGTTCATGAACGGCTACCAGACATGGACCTACAGCCCGGAGCTTGACCGGAACGGCAAGCTGCGCGGCACCGACCACATCCTCGGCTTTCTGCGCAAAAAATATGCCTTTGACCGCTACGGCGATTATCATTTTGCGCCTTATGGGCATCAAAAGGGGCAGAGCCACGGCTTTTCCTACTGCTATTTCCGCAAGGGCACACAGTTCCGGCTGGTGGCATCGCTGGACGAGAAGCCGGGCTACACCATCCTCCGCTACGACAGCGGCAAAGCCCTGCTGACGCTGGAGCGTGACTGCGCCGGGGTGGAGCATCCCGGCGGCAGTTTCCCACTCCTTGACCTGTTTTTTGCCGAGGGCGGCGAGACCGAGGTGTTCGGCGGCTGGTTTCAGGCTATGGGCATCAAGCCCCGGACTGAAAAGAAGCTGGCAGGCTATTCCAGTTGGTACAACCGCTATCAGGACATCACCGAGGATACCATCCGGGAGGACCTGACCGGATGCCGCAGCCTGCTTTGTCTGGGAGACCTGTTCCAGATCGACGATGGCTGGGAGCCCAAGGTGGGCGACTGGCTGGAAACAGATGCACAGAAATTCCCCCACGGGCTGAAAGGCATGGTGGAGGAAATTCACGCCGCCGGATTTCAGGCTGGGCTATGGCTTGCACCCTTTGTGTGCGAAAAGGACTCTGCCCTTTTCCGGCAGCACCCGGACTGGCTGCTGAAGGTGAACGGTGCACCGTGGTGCTGCGGCTGCAACTGGAGCAGCTTTTATGCGCTGGATATCGACAACCCGGCCGTGCTGGATTATCTGCGCCGGGTATTTGACCGGGTGCTGAACGACTGGGGCTTCGACCTTGTCAAGCTGGATTTTCTGTACGGTGCTGCCCCCTTTGGCAACGCCCGCGAGAGCCGGGCAGCCCGGATGTACCGTGCTATGGAGCTTTTGCGCACATGGTGCGGGCAAAAGCAGATTCTCGGCTGCGGCGTACCGGTGATGCCGGCTTTTGGGCTGGTGGATTACTGCCGTGTCAGCTGTGACGTAGGGCTGGACTGGGACGATGTGTGGTATATGCGCCTGTTCCACCGGGAGCGGGTGTCCACAAAGCAGGCCATCAACAACACGCTATTCCGGCGGCAGCTCAATGGCCGTGCCTATGGCAGCGACCCGGATGTGTTTTTCCTCCGGGAGGAAAACTGCAAGCTGACGGCAGAGCAAAAACGCACCCTTGCCACGGTCAATGCCCTGTTGGGCAATGTGTTCCTTACCTCGGATATGCCGTCCCGCTATACAGAGGCGCAGCGGGCAGAATACCGCCGTCTGCGCGATATATTTGAACATGCAGAACAGGTGAAGGTGAAAACGGAAGATGGGGCGGTTTGTATTCACTATCTTCTGTACGGCAGACCGCAAAAGTTGCTTTGCAGCCCTTTTTAGAAAGCAGCCGAATATATGCTTGTATAATCATACTTTATAAACGGAGAAAAACGGCTTATATTGGAGAAAAAACGCATTGCATCGTAAGCGAATCGGTGCTATAATATAAACTGTCGAAAGTTGAATATAAGCAGACGAACAGCCGGTAGGTCGAAAGCCTATCGGCTTTTTTCGTGCTATCTCACAAGGTGCTATGTACATAAAGGGTAGGGTGAATAGATTTGGATAAGGCTTTGGATGTTAAAATTTTGTGAAAGAAACGTGAAAAACGTCTCCTTTTTGCCCGAAAACGGTGTGCATAATGAAGGCCTTTAATTTTGAGCAGCGGAAGGAAAGTGAACTTCAGAAGTTCGTTGGTCTGAAAGGTAACATGGTGGAATGGAGGTACGGATATGTAGAGAAAAAGATTGAGTACACGTTAAAAACACAGGGAGAGAAGCCTATGAATATTACAACGAGGGATTTTTTGCAGATGCTGTATGGTAAATGCACAGAAGGATGCATTACCATCACGACGCTGCCGGATTCCAGAAATGAGCACATCTCGGTCACGGAACTGGACAAAGCAGCGGAGCGCATTAAAGTGCTGGGTACCAGTGCCAACACCTATTATTGCGTTGCACTGCGTCAGGAAGGGCTGCCATCGAGTGTCAGAGGTGGTATGGGACAGATTCACACCGTTGTTTGCATGGTGGCGGATGTAGATGTGCTTGGTTCGGCACACAAAGAAAACGCACTGCCGAAGACAGAAGAAGAAGCTATCGATTTTGTGAACAGCCTGAAGCTGAAACCTTCCATCATTGTGCGGTCTGGCAATGGCGTGCATGCCATTTGGCTGCTGGACGAGCCATTTGTTATCCGTAACGAAAATGAGCGTGAGCAGATCCGGGAACTTTCTGCCGGGTTTGGTATGTATGTCATCGCAGAAGGTCGCAAGAAAGGCTGGAAGCTGGACAACGTGCAGGACATCCCTCGTATGCTCCGCGCACCGGGTTCGCTGAATTTCAAGAGTGGCCCACCGAAACAGTGCGAGGTAAGAGCATCCGCTCGATCCGTCTTTAGCTTTCGGATCGTATTATCACTAAAATCGTGGATCAGCATCGCATTGACAACGGAAACAAAAAAAGCCGGCTTCCTTCAATGTCAGCGCGATCGGTCTCCAGTACGTACTGGTATGTTCCATTACAATACGAATATCGCCTCCCAGTTTTTTGAGGGTGGATGTCAGCTTTTTCAAGTCACTGTTCGTGTGGTGAACCTCGAAAGGCCGAAGTGCGATTCCGCCTCCGGGTCTCCGTACCGCAACTGTGCTTTTGCTCTTAGACACATCGATACCGACGGCGGTAATAACAGCAGCTTCCATTTTTCTGACCTCCTTTAATGCCGGTTCCGCCTATGCCCATTACCGATTCAGCTTGCTTTGTGACACGAATGTACGGCAACATTTTTATCTGCCGATAACTCAACCTGCGTCAATCGAACGCTGCAATGGAGATGGCGGAGAACAGTTTGCGCGTACGAGCGTTCAGCTCAAGCAATGCTTCGTTCTCTCAGCACATCTTCATTGTAGCTTAGGTTTGGGCATCTGTATAGCTCACTGGCTGTGAGCTTCTCAGAACCAACACCATTGTAGCAAGCAATGCAGACGTATATACATCTGCTTCTTTTGCGTTGCAAAATACTTGTTGGGAACACCCAAACCCGTGAACTGCATCCGTTGGATGCAGGCTTGGCGTCTCCAAATGAGAAAGTATATGGTTCTAACACATTGTCAGCCATTGGTAAACAACTTTTTCCAGTCAAAAAAGAAAATAGCGATGATTAAAGATGAACATTGCAGAAAAATGTGATACAATAGAAAATGAAAATCCAAACAACAGGAGGAATCCCCTCGTGGCCAACAACGTGAACGTCAAAAAACTGGAAGCTGACCTGTGGGAGTCGGCAGATCTACTGCGTGCAGGCTCTAAACTCACCTCGAACCAATACTGTATGCCGGTACTGGGACTGATTTTTCTGCGGTATGCGTACAGCCGCTTCAAACTGGTAGAGCAGGAGATCCTGAAAGACCGTCCCATGCGCGGTGGCCGGGTGCTGCCGGTGGAACAGAGCGACTTTGCCGAAAAGAGTGCACTGTTTCTGCCCAAGGAGGCGCAGTACAATTACTTAATCAATTTGCCCGCCAACATCCCGGAGCAGGGGCTGACCGGCATCGAGGGCAATCCTCTGAACAGTCTGGGCGAAGTGGTGAACAACGCCATGGAACTGGTGGAGCAGCAGAGCGAGCAGCTGCAGGGCGTTCTGCCGAAGGACTACACCATCTTCTCGGATGAACTGCTGGGGGAACTGCTGCGCATCTTCAACAATGATGCGTTGGATGATGTGGGCGGCGATGTGATCGGCCGTATCTACGAGTACTTTTTGAATAAGTTTGCCAAGAATGTGGCACAGGATGACGGCGTGTTCTTTACGCCGAAATCGCTGGTGAAGATGATCGTCAATGTGCTGGAGCCTGCCCACGGCGTTCTGTTGGACCCGGCTTGCGGCAGCGGCGGTATGTTTGTGCAGACCGGCGACTTTGTAAACCATGCGGGCATGATCGCCAACAACACCATGACCTTCTACGGACAGGAAAAGGTGGAGTACAACGCCAAGCTCTGTCTGATGAACATGGCCGTGCATGGCCTGACCGGCGTGATCAAGTCCGGCGATGAAGCCAATACCTTTTATCATGATGCCCACAACCTGAACGGCTGTTGCGACTATGTGATGGCAAATCCGCCGTTTAACGTGGATAAGGTCAAGTCGGAGTCGGCGCAGAGTGCCGGGCGGTTGCCCTTTGGCCTGCCCGGTGTGAACAAGGCCAAGGAGATCGGCAACGCAAACTATCTGTGGGTGTCCTATTTCTACTCCTACCTGAACGAGCATGGCCGTGCGGGTTTTGTGATGGCGTCCTCGGCTACCGACAGTCAGGGCAAAGACAAGGACATCCGTGAAAAGCTCATCCAGACCGGCCATGTGGACGTGATGATGAGCGTGGGCAACAATTTCTTCTATACCAAAAGCCTGCCCTGTTCGCTGTGGTTTCTGGATAAGGGTAAACCGGAACATCTGCTGGACACTGTATTGTTCATCGACGCCCGCAACTATTATACCGTGGTGGACCGCACCCAGAATGAGTGGAGCGACTGGCAGTTGAAGAACCTCAACGCCATTGTCTGGCTCTATCGCGGCGAGGTGGACAAGTACAAGGTGCTTTTGGCGGAGTATCACGCAGAACTGGCGGACGACCGCCCCTTTGCAGAGATTCAGGCCGCAATGGAACAAAACGTGCAGGCCAAGCGGGAAGAAGCCAAAGCCGCTGTGGAGGCAGCACCCCGCAAAGAGCGCAAGACCACGCAGGAAAAGTTCGACAAGGAGCTGGAAGCCCTCAGCGAGAAGCTGACCGTTGCCAAGGAGGCCGTCTGGCTCACCGAAAAGTTTGGCGAGGGCGTTTATCAGAATATCCCCGGTCTGTGCAAAGTGGCCAGCCGCGACACCATCCTCAACGAGAAAGGCGCATCCCTGACACCCGGTGCCTATGTGGGCGTTGCACCCGTGGAGGATGACGGCGTGGATTTTGCCCAGCGGATGAAAGAGATCCACAAGGAACTGCTGAAATTGCAGGCAGAGTCCAACCGCCTGATGGAAACCATCTCGAAGAATCTGGAGGAGATGGGGGTATGAAGTGGAAAATTGCAAAATTAGGGAAGATTGCTATCATCAAAACGGGAAAACTGGATTCTAACGCTGCAGTTATAGGTGGAAGATATCCATTTTTTACTTGTGACCCAAATACATTATCGATTGATGTATGGGCATATGATACAGAAGCCGTTTTGCTTGCAGGGAATAATGCAAGTGGAAATTATACGGCGAAGTACTATAAAGGCAAGTTTAATGCTTATCAAAGAACATACATAATTGAGAGTGCTAATGAAGAAGAGCTAAATATAAGGTATCTTTGTTATGCACTAAATCAGCAATTACGATTACTAAAAACAATGTCAAGCGGTTCGACAACGAAGTTTTTAACTGTTAGAATGTTGGATAACCTAGATATCCCTTTGCCCAGTATAAATATACAAACTGAAATAGTAAATATTCTCTCCGCTTACGATGACCTGATTGAAAACAACCAGAAACAAATCAAACTGCTGGAAGAAGCAGCCCAGCGGATTTATAAAGAGTGGTTTGTGGATTTGCGCTTTCCGGGGTATGAAAACACGAAAATTGTGGATGGCGTACCGGAGGAGTGGCGAGTGGCTAGTATTGCAGATATATGCGATACAGTTGGTGGAGGTACACCTTCTACCAAAATTCAAAGCTATTATGAAAAGGGTGATATTTTGTGGGTGACCCCCACAGATATTACGCGAAATTTCTCGCTGGCGTTATTAGACACGGAAAAGAAGATAACACCAGAAGGGTTAAAAAATAGTTCTGCAAAGATATTGCCGGCAGAAACTATCTTAATGACAAGTAGAGCGAGTGTTGGGTTCTTTGGAATGTGCAAATATGAAGTGTGTACAAACCAAGGATTTATTTCGTGCATTCCCAAAAGGGAAAACTTGCAAATGTATCTGCTGTTTAATTTGAAAAGCCGAATAGAGGAGATTCGACAAAAGGCAGGCGGTTCGACATATCTGGAAATTAGTAAAACGGTGTTTCGTGAATTGAAAATCATATTACCTAAAGATGAGGTGCTTGCAGAATATCAGAAAGATGGCCATGATATTTTTGATGAAATATATTGTAGGACGGAAATGATAAAAAGCCTTGTAGATATGAGAAATCGACTGCTGCCCAAATTGATGAGCGGGAAAGTGGAGGTGTAATATAGATGGATGCGTATTTCGGTGTCGATTTTTATGGAAATGGCGAAGTTGTTAATCTGGGAGAATTAAAAAAGTGCGAGATAGTTTTTGACGACTATGATAATTGGAAAAGCTACACAGATATAAATAAAGTTATAGAACTTTATAATGTGAAAAAATATATCGACACTGGAATACGACTTGAGGACTGGACAAATCCTCAATATACAGATTATCAAAATAAGGCTAATCAAGTGTTTGGAGTTGTTGGCTGCTTCCTTAATTCAAAAGATATAAATGAGTTGGCAACATTATATAACGAAACTAATATAATGTACCGTCAAGATTTTGTTGAACTGGTTTGCAAGATAGGATTGTACAAAAAGTTTGATGATTTGCAATTTGCTGAATTCCTGGAAAAGGCTAATATTAGAATTGATCGAATACTGAGAGAAAAAGATATTATATATAAATTTGGGAAGGTGGTGCGTGAATACATTTTAAAGGATGCAGAGAATGCAGAATTCTTTGTCAATAAGTTTTTGGAACGTTCTGAGGACAAAGAACTATATTACATTCCAAAAGAATTAACAGTAGAAGATAAGGAAGGGTTAGTTCAAAGGTACATCGAATTGGATTCTCCTAATATGAATTATTTGACTGTGATTATGCAAGAAGAGAATCCGGAAAAGCTTAAACTTAGCGAAATGACACGCTTTAAAGCATATAAAAAACTAGAAATCATGCGAAAAAAACTTTTTGAAACTGGCCTATCGTTTAGAACAGGAGTAGGAATTGGCTTTAAACTGATGGATGGTACCGGAAAGATAGAAAATGAATCAGAAGATCAGAATGAGCTAAAAGTTTCATATGACAGTAAATGGATACTAGATAATCTTGATTATGCAACGCTTCTTAATAATTTCTACTGGTTTGAATTTGCTGATTTTTTTAACAGATGCCTATTGGTTTCGCAACCCTCTGAGTATGGTCTTGAAAACTTTTTGTTTGGAACAAGAGGATTGAGAGAGTACCAAGTCGGAACAAGTTTTCGTATAAAAAACACTATGGCATTTCTTCAAATGACAGGGTATTATAACATTTTGTGCCAGCGAGAAATAGAAATAGAAGATATTTATAAATGGTTTTTTGAAACATACCTAAAAGATGAGTTTAATGTGGAGGGGTTTGTTTATGAGAAAGTGAGGAGGGATGCGCCATTTGGGGAAAGAAACAGACTGATTTCTAGTAAAATAGATCATGTTTTAAAGCAATTTGATTTATACAGTAAATATGGAGCAATTGATAGAGATTATCTGGAGTTCTCATCTCAAAGCGTTGAGTTTTCACAAGTTGCAAGTCTAAGCACACAAAAGTATGCCTATTGTAATGATGAAAATATTAGATCGGAATATATAAGTATCTTTTCATCACAATCACTTTTAACTTATGTGGAAAGAATAGGAAAGGCCTATGATTCTTTCTTTAAACTTCTAGAGAATGAAACTGTATATTATAATGATTTTAAAACTATTCAGAAAGAAAAAATCGACTTCTTATTAAGTCAAGGTACTATAAGAATAGATGAAGCTGGGAAAATTGAACTGAAGTATGATAGATTGAGAATGTTGATTCAACTTTATAGATATGAATATCTTTGCTTGGCCTATGAAAAAACAGAAAATGATCCATTGAAGGATGCACTGAAAAATAATAAGTTGCTGGTAGAGAATACATTGTTCTCACGACCAGAACAAGATTATCTTGATTATTTACTTAATAAACATAAATTTTCAAATGGACTAGATTTGAGAAATAAATATATTCACTCGACTAATTCATTAGATGAAAAGGTACATAGAGATGATTATATGCGATTCTTAATTGTGATGGCAATTATAATCATTAAAATCAATGAAGAATTCTGCTTAAAAGAAAAGTTGAAAAAATGAGGTGATCCTATGAGCCGCGAATACTCCGAAAATGTCCTTGTTCAGAACAGTGCAGGCAACTTGCTGCAAAATGTTCTGGGCTGGGAGGTCGTGCTGGCTTACAACTCCGAAAAGCTGGGGCCGGACGGGACGTTGGGCCGCACCAGCTATGGGGAAGTGCTGCTGACCCGGTATTTTCGGCAGGCGCTTTTGCGGCTGAACCCGTGGCTCACCCCGAACCAGCTGGACGAGGTACAGAAGAAATTCACGGCACACGTTTCCACCGCATCCCTGATGCAGATCAACGAGGAAAAGTATTTTCTTCTGAGGGATGGCATCCCGGTGACGGTCAAGCGGCCGGATGGCCGCACCGAAACGCGAAGCGCGGCGGTGATCGACTTCAAAAACCCGGAAAACAACCACTTCCTCGCCGTAAAAGAAATGAAGATCCACTCGCAGTTGTACCGCCGTAGAACGGACATTGTGGGCTTTGTCAATGGCATTCCGCTGCTGTTCATCGAGCTGAAAAAGCCCACCGTGGATGTGCAGAATGCCTACATAGACAACTATCGGGATTACCTCGATACTGTTCCGCAGTTGTTCTACTATAATGCCTTTCTCATGCTGTCCAATGGATTAGAAGCCAAGGTGGGTACGCTTGGCAGCAAGTACGAGTTTTTCCACGAGTGGAAGCGTCTGAAGGAAAGCGATGCGGGCAGCGTGGAACTGGAAACCATGCTGCGGGGCATCTGCGAGAAAAAGACCTTCCTCGATCTGCTGGAAAACTTCATCCTTTACGACCATTCCGGTGGGCGCACCACCAAGATTCTGGCCCGCAACCACCAGTATCTCGGCGTCAACGAGGCTGTCAGTGCTTACGAGAACCGCAAGCTGAAAGACGGCAGGCTGGGTGTGTTCTGGCACACGCAGGGGTCAGGCAAAAGCTACTCCATGGCCTTTCTGGCGCAGAAGATCCGGCGCAAGTTTGCAGGCTCACCCACCATTGTGGTACTGACCGACCGTGACGAGCTGAACCGGCAGATCAGCGATACCTTTGAAAACTGCGGTCTGCTGGGCAAAACCAAGGCTTCGCAGTTCATTGCATCCAGCGGTGCAGACCTTGTAAAAAAGCTGCAGGGCAACCCCAGCTTTGTGTTTACCCTGATCCAGAAGTTCAATCTGCCCAAGGAGCCGCCCATCTACCCGGATCACGACATTCTGATTTTGTCGGATGAAGCCCACCGTAGCCAGTACGGCGTTTTTGCAGACAACATGATGCACCTGCTGCCCACGGCGTCCCGCATCGGCTTTACCGGTACGCCGCTTCTGGCAGATGACCATATCACCGAGCGAACCTTTGGCGGGTATCTGTCGGTGTATGATTTCAAGCGGGCGGTGGAGGACGGCGCAACGGTGCCGCTGTATTATGAAAACCGTGCGGATAAGATCGCCCAGTTGGACAAGCCGGAAATCACCGGGCGGATCCTGGATGCCATTGAAGCAGCCGACCTTGATCCTTCGCAGGAGGAAAAGCTGGAACGAGAATTTGCCAAGGAGATCCATATTCTCACCGCAGATGAACGGCTGCGCTCCATTGCAAAGGATTTTGTGGAGCATTACTCTGACCTTTGGACCAGCGGCAAGGCGATGTTTGTCTGCCTGAATAAGGTCACCTGTGTGCGGATGTATAACTATGTGCAGGAATGCTGGCGGGCAAAGATCGGGGAACTGGAAGCCCGGCAGGGTACAGCGACCCAGCAGGAAGCACAGGAACTTGCCCGCAAACTGGCATGGATGAAAGAAACCGAAATGGCAGTGGTGATCAGTCAGGAGCAGAACGAGGTGCAGACCTTCAAAAAGTGGGGGCTGGATATTCTGCCGCACCGTGCCAAAATGGAAAAGCGGGAGCTGGATAAAGAATTCAAGGACAGTAAGAATCCGTTCCGGGTGGTGTTCGTCTGTGCCATGTGGCTGACGGGCTTTGATGTAAAGTGTCTGTCCTGTCTGTATCTGGACAAGCCGTTGAAAGCCCATACCCTGATGCAGACTATTGCTCGTGCAAACCGTGTTTCGGAGGGTAAGAGCAACGGCCTGATCGTGGACTATATTGGTATCGTAAAGGCACTGCGCAAGGCCCTGGCAGATTATACGGTCAGCAAGAACAGCCCGGCGGGCATTGACCCAACGGTGGACAAAACGGAGCTGATTCAGCGTATTTGCACGGTCATCGGAAAAACGGACGGCTTTCTGGCAGAACACGGGTTCCGGCTGCAGGAATTGGTGGACGCACAGGACTTTGAAAAGATGAACCTTGTACAGGATGCAGTCAACGCGATGTGCGAGACGTTGGAAACCAAAAAAACCTTCCAGACCTATGCGTCTGAACTGGCGCGGCTGTTCCGCTACGCAGACCGTGACGATGTGGACGATACCGTGCGCGCCCGGAAAAACGCAATTCTCGCCATCTACGAGGGCTTGCAGCAGAAGCGGAAACACGCGGACAATACCGACCTGATGGTGCAGATCAACGGCATCGTCAACGAGTACATTCATGTGGAAAAACCTGACCGGGAGGCTGCACCTTCCCGGCAGTTTGACATCAGCAAAATTGACTTTGACCTGCTGAGCCGGGAGTTTGCCCACACCTGGCGGAAGAATCTCTTGCTGCGCGATCTGGATGAACTGGTGAATCAGCAATTGGCGAAAATGCTGTTTGCAAACCCGCACCGCATGGATTATTATGACCGCTATCAGGAGATCATAGATGCCTATAATGCAGAGCAGAACCGGGCAACCATTGAGAAAACCTTCATGGATCTGATGGAACTTGCAAATTCACTGGACACGGAGCAGCAGCGCTATGTACGTGAGGGCTTTTCCAGCGATGAGGAGCTTTCGGTGTACGATTTGCTGTTTTCGGAGAACCTCACGAAGCAGGAAATTGAAACGATCAAGAAGGTGTCTGTGGACTTGTTGACAAAAATCAAACAGCAGATTGCCAAACTCGACCATTGGACGGACAAGCAGGAAACTAAGGCAATTGTGGATAACCTGATTCGTAATACCCTTTGGCAAGAACTTCCCAATAGCTATGATGTAAGCGATATCCAGACCTACCAGAAGAAAATCTACGAATATGTATATATGCGCTACCCGGAAGTAGCATAACGCAAAAATCACCCCAGAGAGAACGCACAAGAGGCTATTCTCTCTGGGGTGATTGCGTATCAAATCATCTGAAAATGCTTCAAAGCCTCCACAATCGCATCCTCTTTCTCCTTCGGACACTGAGGCTGCTTTGTATTTTCGGACTTCGCCTTATGGTGGTTCTCTCGTACCTCCAGACCGCATTTCTGCTTGACCTGCGAGATATACAGGGAAGAAACTTTCAGCCCAGTCTGTTCCAACACACGGGCCTTGATTTCGGGATAGGTCGCACCCTTTTGCAATCCTGAAGTGTCCATGCCCTCCAAAGAGAACTCTACACGGACTTTTTTGGAGTCGATCTCACCCTTGGAAAGTGCAATGACACATTCTACATGTTTCGTCCTCGGGAAGAGGTCCACCGGCTGCACCTTTTCGGCCCGATACCCATGCTCTTCCAGCCATTTGGCATCCCGGGCGGCGGTGGAGGGGTTGCAGCTGACATAGACCACCCGGCGGGGGGACATGGTGACGACAGCGGAAAGGGTTGCTTCGTCACAGCCTTTGCGGGGCGGGTCGAGCATCACAACATCCGGGTGCAGGCCCTCGGCGGCAAGCTGAGAGGCCGCCTTACCAGCATCGGCGCAGAAGAAGCGGCTCTTTGCGGCTATGGCATCACCCATGCGGGCAGCATTGGCCTTGGCGCTTTCGATGGCCTCAGGTACGATCTCCACGCCGATGAGCTCCCGGCAATGGTCTGCCATGGACAGGCCAATGGTGCCCATGCCGCAGTAGAGGTCCAACAGCAGGTCATCCGGGGTCAACTGAGCATATTCTGCGGCAATGCCATAGAGCCGCTCAGCGGCCAGGGTATTGACCTGATAGAACGACAAGGGACCCAGCTGCACCGGAACGCCGCAGAGGGTGTCCTCGATGAACCCGGGGCCGTACAGGGCGTGGGTCTCGCTGCCCAGGATCACATTGGTGTTTTTGGCGTTGACATTGATCAGGATGGTGGCGATATCGGAAAACTGCGCAGTCAGTGTGCGGCAAAGCTCCTCTGCTTGGGGCAGCTTTGCCCGGGTGCAGACCAGGCAGACCATGATCTGGCCGCTGTGGGCACCCCGACGCAGAAACACATGGCGTACCAGCCCTTTGCCCGTCTGCTCATCGTAGGGCTGGATGTTGTGGGCGGCAAAGAAATCGCAGAGGGTATTGCCGATCTCGTTCAGCACATCCGGCTGCAGCTTGCAGTCGGGGCAGGGAACAATGCGGTGGGTGCGCCCGGCGTAGAAACCGATGCAGGGCTTGCCATTCTTATCACAGCCCACCGGGAATTGAACTTTATTGCGGTAGCGGTCGATCTCGGGGGAGGGGAGGGGCGGCAGCACGGGTACATCCAGCCCGCCAATGCGGCGGAAAGCATCGGTAACGCTTTCGCCCTTGGCGCGCAGTTCAGCTGCATAATCCAGATGCCGCAGGCTGCAGCCACCGCAGGGGCCGGCCACTGCACAATCTACCGGGATACGGTCAGGCGAGGGAGTCTGAATGGCATCCAGAATACCGAAAGCGTAGCGGCCGCAATCTTTGACGATGCGGATGGCGGCAACGTCACCGGGGGCGGTGCCGGGTATGAACACAGCCTCGCCGTCCGGGCTGTGAGCAACGCCGCTGCCATCGTTGGACAGGCGCTCAATGGTCAGGGTCAGCACCTGATTTTTTTGTAAGGGCATGGAAATTCTCCTTTGGAATGGGATTGGGTCAGGCTTCTTCCGAAGCGGGGGCTTCTGCATTTTCGCTCTGGGCGGCAATGTATTTGCTGGGCGGCATCCCCTTGGCCCGCTTGAAGACCCGGGAAAAATAGAACTGGTCAAAGAAGCCCACCGAGATGGCAACCTCTGCAATGGAAAGGTTGCCGGCCCGCAGCAACTTGCAGGCTTCGTTGATGCGGTATTCGGTCAGATAATCGATGGGGCTCTTGCCCACATTGAGCATAAACACCCGGTACAGATGACTGCGGGAAACGCCCACGCTCTTAGCGACATCATCAATGGAGATGTCGTGCGAATAGTTGAACTGGATGTATTTGATGGCATTCAGCACATATTGATTGGAGGAGGAAGCGTTGTGGGGGCGCGTCTCGCTGGTCTCCTTCATCAGGGCAGAGATGAACAGGTAGAGGTACCCCACCATGGCAGCCTCATCCTGAGGCTCTAACCCACGGGAAGAATAGATGTTGGTCAGAGCTGCCCGCATTCCCTCCGGGTCCTGCGTGTGGTGCACAGGAGCAGTGTCGGTAAAGGGCAGCTGTGCCGCCAGTTTGTGAGCGCAGGCACCGTTGAAGCCGACCCAACTGTACTCCCAGGGCTGCTGCTCGTCGGCAGAGTAACGGATGAGCTGACTGGGCCGGGCAAAGAACAGATCCCCCGGCACGACCTCAAAGGTCTTGCCGCCCACTTCAAAGGTGCCCTTGCCCGAGACCACCAGATGGATCAGGTAGTGATCCCGGATACCGGGGCCCCAGGTCTGGCCCGGGGCACAGCGCTCCAGACCACAGTTGAAGATGGATAATTCAATATTATTGGTGTAATTCTGTTTGAAGGATTGCTTGTAGACATCTGCCATGATCGTTTCCTCCAGTTGACCGCATTCTTGATTCCAGTATATCATAACTGTATCTGCAAATTCAACAAAAGTACATCCGAAACTTTGTTTTTCGCGCTGAAATTGGATTTTTTGCGGATTCAAATTGCAAAAGAGGGCGGAATGAAGTACAATAAGGCTAACCCAAGTGCATGGAGCCTTCATGCACGGACTTTGCGGAGAACGCTTGTGGAGGAGGAACAGCCATGGCGACCAGTGCACAACTCAGACGGGAGATCCTTGCGGGGGAGTGGGACGAAGCGCTCTGCACGCTCTATGGCACAGAACCGGCGGTGCTGGCCCGCCAGCGGCAGCGGTATGCCGCCGCGCTGGAACAGTTTGAGCTGTACTATGGCCCCGGGCGGCAGGTGCATGTTTACTCGGCTCCGGGCCGGGCGGAGCTGGGCGGCAACCACACCGATCATCAGCACGGGTATGGTCTTGCGGCAGCGGTGACGCTGGATCTGGTCGCAGTGGCATCCCCCAGTGACGACGGTTTTATCCGGGTCAAATCCCGGGGCTTCAACAAGCTGGATGTCATTGATCTGAGCGAGGCCGAGCCTCAGCAGGGAGAGAGCACCCATTCGGCCAGCCTGATCCGGGGCATTGCGGAAGGTTTCCGGGCACAGGGAAAGACGGTGGGTGGCATCGATGCCTATACCGCCAGCGACGTAC
>OGUA01000457.1_pt1 | contig 18101 bp, 19 predicted proteins | sample 1573691 | NCBI WGS metagenome assembly OGUA01 (sample SAMEA2581925, study PRJEB24529) | metagenome | biome: Human gut stool | place: China | collected 2011 | reverse complement strand
AAACAGGTGATCCCGATCCAGATCGCCGTTGACGGCGGTCTCCGCCCCATCCACAAAGGCCATCACGTCCCTCTCCCGGAGGAAGGTCTTGAGCAGGGCCTCAAACTGCCTCAGCTCGGAAGGGGGATTTGCCGGCCTTCCTCGGAACCCCGCCGCCACCGCCAGCAGGAAGACCGCGGCGGTCATGGTATTGCGTCGCTTCACGCTTCTGCCTCCTCAAAAATTGAAGTAGATGAAGGGGTTGTAGGTACCCTTGATCAGGAAGGCCGCCGACACCAGGAACACCGCCGCCGCCAGTACGGCGTAGCCCGCGTCCAGCAGGGGGCTGTCCTTTTTCGCGGCCCAGTCCCGCAGGCGGGGGGCCAGCGGGCCGGCAAAGAGCACCGACGCCGCCAGCAGGGCCAGATACATTCCGCCGTAGGTGCGGGCGGTGGCCCGGAACTCATATTTCAGTAACTTTTTCAGCATTTGAATACCTCCCGGAAATATGCATCGACGCTCTTGCCCTCGGTCTCGCGGATATCATCCACAGCGCGGTGAGCAAAGATTCGGCCGTCCTTCAGGAACACGGCCTCGTCCAGCACCGGCTCAATGTCCTCGATGAGGTGGGTAGAAATGACAACGGTCGCGTCCTTGCTGTAGTTGGAAATGATGGTGTTCAGGATGTAGTCCCGCGCCGCCGGGTCCACGCCGCCGATGGGTTCATCCAGCAGGTAGAGCCGGGCATTCCGGCTCATGGCAAGGATGAGCTGGACTTTCTCCTTGTTGCCCTTGGAAAGGCTCTTGAGGGGTGCTTTGGGCGAAAGCTCCAGCTTTTCCAGCATCTCATTCGCCTTGGCGGGGTCGAAGTCGGCGTAGAAATCCCGGAACATCTCCACCAGCTGCTCCACCCGCATCCAGTCGGGCAGCCATGCGGCATCCGGCAGGTAGGAGACGATGGCCTTCGTATCCGGGCCGGGGGCCATGCCCGCGATCCGGATGCGGCCTTCCGTGGGCTGCAGCAGACCATTGGCCAGCTTGAGCAGGGTGGTCTTGCCGCTGCCGTTGGGGCCCAGCAGCCCTACGATGCGGCCAAAATCCAGCTCCAGATCGATGCCGTCCAGCGCAGTCTTTTCCTTTCCGTATACTTTTGTCAATTTTTCACAGGTCAGCACCTTACTCATGGGGTTCTACCTCCTCTGTATCCCAGTGCTCCAACAGGGCTGCCGCCTTTTCCGGCGTGTAGCCGATGCTGCGCATCTTCTCCAGAAAATCTGCCGCGATGTCATGGGCGGCGGCAGCCCGCAGTTGTTCGATCAAATTCGTATCCTCCGTGACGTAGCGTCCGCTGGTGCGCTCGGTGCGCACAAGGCCCTCACTTTCCAGCTGGGCCAGAGCCCTCTGCATCGTGTTGGGGTTGACCCCGGCAGCTGCGGCCAGATCCCGCACCGAATCCAGATGGCCCCCCGGCGGGTAGGTGCCCGCCAGAATTCTGGCTTTGAGCCGTTCCACCAGCTGGGCATAGATCGGGCGGCTGGCATCAAACTGTTCACTCATTCTGCTTTGCCCTCCTTATGTGTCGCTGTATTAAGCAGCTAATACAATAATACACATTTTTGCATTTCTGTCAAGAGGAAACCCAAAAGTTTTTTCGGACAGCAAAAAGGGACCCCGCAGCCAACCGGCTGTGGGGTCCCTCTGATTTATGGATTACTGCTGCTCCTGCGCGGCGCGCTTGGCTTCCAGCGCCAGAATGGCATCGCGGCGGCTCAGGTTGATGCGGCCCTGCTGGTCGATGTCCGTGACCTTGACCACGATGGCATCGCCCACGGCGACCACATCCTCCACGCGCTCCACACGCTTGGTGTCCAGCTTGGAGATGTGGACGAGGCCCTCCTTGCCCGGAGCGATCTCGACGAAGGCACCGAAGTTCATCAGACGGGTGACCTTGCCCTTGTAGATGGCACCGATCTCGGGGTCCTCCACAATGGTCTTAATGGTGAAGATGGCGCGCTTTGCGTCCTCCTGATCCACGGCAGAGACGAACACATGGCCGTCCTCCTGCACATCGATCTTGCAGTTGCAGGTAGCGCAGATGTCCTGAATGACCTTGCCGCCCTTACCGATCACGTCCTTGATCTTATCGGTGGGGATCATCATGCTGAACATCTTGGGAGCCCAGCGGCTCAGCTCCTCACGGGGCTGTGCGATCACGGGCTTGATGATCTCGTCCAGGATGTACAGGCGGCCCTTGCGGCACTTCTCAAAGGCCTCGGCAATGATATCGTAAGTCAGGCCATCGATCTTGATGTCCATCTGGATGGCAGTGATGCCCTTGCGGGTGCCGCCCACCTTGAAGTCCATATCGCCGTGGAAATCCTCCACGCCCTGAATGTCCAGCATGGTCATCCAGCGGTCGCCCTCGGTGATCAGGCCGCAGGAGATGCCGGCAACAGGTGCCTTGATGGGCACACCGGCATCCATCAGGGCCAGAGTGGAACCGCAGATGGAAGCCTGAGAGGTGGAGCCGTTGGAGCTCAGGACCTCAGAGACACAGCGGATGGTGTAGGGGAACTCCTCCAGAGAGGGCAGAACGGGGACCAGAGCGCGCTCTGCCAGTGCGCCGTGGCCGATCTCGCGGCGGCCGGGGCTGCGGGGTGCGCGGGCCTCGCCGACGGAGTACGGCGGGAAATTGTAGTGGTGGATGTAGCGCTTGGTCTGCTCGTCGGTCAGGTCATCCATGAGCTGGTTGTCCTTGGTGCCGCCCAGGGTGCAGGTGGTCAGCACCTGGGTCTGGCCGCGGGTGAACATGCCGGAGCCGTGGACCCGGGGCAGGATGCCCACTTCGGCAGCCAGCGGGCGGATCTCGTTGATGCCGCGGCCATCCACGCGCTTGCCCTCATCCAGCAGCCAGCGGCGGACAACGTACTTCTGCATCTTGTAGCTGACAAGGTCGAGATCTGCGTCAGACAGATCAGGGTACTCCTCAGCGATCTTGTCCATGATGGGCAGCAGGGCAGCATCCCGCACATTCTTGTCGTCCGTATCCATGGCAGCCTTGAAGTCGTCCAGATACTTGTTCTGGATGGCGTGGAACACATCCATGTCCAGACCCACCACCTGGAAATCGATCTTCGGCTTGCCGCGCTCTGCAACGATGCCGTTGATGAAGGTGATGATCTTCTTGATCTCAACGTGGGCAGCCTTGATGGCATTGAGCATGGTGTCCTCGTCCACCTCGTTGGCACCGGCCTCGATCATCACGATCTTGTCCATGGTGGCGGCAACGGTCAGGGCCAGGTCGCTCACCTTGCGCTGCTCCTGGGTAGGGTTCAGTACGATCTCGCCGTCCACCAGGCCCACCTGAACACCGCCGATGGGGCCGTTCCAGGGGATCTCAGACACAGCGGTGACCAGAGACGCACCGATCATGCCGGCGATCTCAGGGCTGCAATCGGGGTCCAGGCTCATCACGGTCATGGTGATGCAGACGTCGTTGCGCATCTCCTTCGGGAACAGCGGGCGCATGGGACGGTCCACGACGCGGCTGGTCAGGATGGCGCGCTCACCGGGGCGGCCCTCACGGCGCATAAAGCTGCCGGGGATGCGGCCTGCGGCGTAGAGCTTTTCCTCATACTCCACGTTCAGGGGGAAGAAATCCACACCTTCACGGGGCTTGGGGCTCATCACAACGTTGCACAGCACGCAGGTCTCGCCGTAGCGGATGAGGGCGCTTGCGTTGGACAAGCCGCACATCTTGCCCATCTCGACCTTGAACGGACGGCCAGCCAGCGTGGTCTCGTAGACCTTGAAGTTTTCAAAGGTCTCTTTGCGGGAACCAAATTCAATTGCCATTTGGTTTTGCCTCCTTTGTCCTTTTGCGGTTTATCTTCTTATCTTCCAAAAGGCAGCGGCCAGCGCATCATAGCAATAAAGCCAACGCCCGTGCTTTTTTACAGCACAGGCGCTCGATTTACTGCTGCAACGCGCAGCAGCGGCCTGTTGTTCCTCAAAAAAGAGCAAAGGGCAGGCACCACAATGCGGTACCTGCCCTCTGTTTTCTATTACTTACGCAGACCCAGAGTTGCGATCAGAGCACGGTAACGCTCGATGTCCTTCTTCTGGAGGTAGGCCAGCAGATTGCGGCGGCGGCCAACCATCTTCATCAGACCACGGCGGCTGTGGTGATCGTTAGGGTTCTTCTTCAGGTGCTCGTTCAGCTCGTTGATGTGAGCGGTCAGCAGAGCGACCTGAACCTCGGGGGAGCCAGTGTCCTTCTCAGTCAGAGCGACTTTGGCCATAACTTCCTGCTTGTTCATAGTAACAGTACCTCTTTATAAAATTTTATTTGCCGTCGGCACAGAATGCGGGAAAACGGTACTCCCGAACGGGCATACTCCCAGCCCCGTGCCGCGGTAACATGGCTAGTATAACAGAAATCCGTGCAAAAAGCAAGAAAAATTTTACTATGCTTTTGCAAAATAGGCCTTGGCGCGCCGGGCCGCATGGTCGATGCAGGCCTTCAACTCATCCAGGGTATCAAACTTTTTGCTGGGGCTCAGGTAGGCGTAGAACTCCACCACCGGGTCGGTGCCGTAGAGGTCGCCGGAAAAATCCGGGATAAAGGTCTCGCAGGTCACCTTGGTCTCGTCCGAATTGACAGTGGGGCGGGTCCCCAGGCCGGTGGCCGAGGGATACCAGGTATCGCCGATCCGGGTGCGGGTGATGTAGATGCCGTAGCGGGGCATCTGGAAGCCCGCCGGGTAGATCTGATTGATGGTGGGCACGCCCAGCGTGCGGCCCAGACCCGCCCCGTGCTGCACCGCGAAGCGGATGGCATAGGGCATCCCCAGCATGGCGTTGGCGGCAGGCACATCGCCGCCCTCCAGTGCCGTGCGGATGCGGGTGGAGGACACCGGCTTTTCCTCAAACTGTGCCATAGGCACCACCACGACCTCCACCCCCAGCGGGGCGCAGAGCTCCTTCAGCAGCTCGGGGGTCCCGGCGGCCTTGGCACCAAAGGTAAAGTTTTCGCCGCAGAACAACGCCTTGGCGTGGCAGTCCTGCACGATGCCGTACTCCTGCCACTCCGGGGTCATGGTGCGGATCTCCTCAAACTCGGGGCAGAGGTAATACTCCACACCCAGGCTTGCGATCAGGGCATGCTTATCCTCGGTGGAGAGCAGACGGCGGCCCTTCATTTTGCTGTCAGCGGGCAGCTTGAAGGTGAACACCGCCGGGGCAGCGCCGTGGGCCTTTGCCCACTCCACTGCTCCCTCAATGACGGCACGGTGGCCGATGTGGATACCGTCGAAGTAGCCCATGGCAACAGCAGTGCCGCCCTCATGTTCCAGCGCCAGAGGCGACAGAGATGAAACGATTTGCATTGGTCGTCAGTTCCTTTCCACGAACAGCTTTTCCACCTTGAGCACACCGTTCACCACATTGGCAAGACCCAGAAACTGCCCTCCGGCGTTCCGCACGCGGTAGCGGCCGTCGGCAGCGGGATAGCGGCTGGTGGGGCACCCGTTGTAGAGGTGCTGCTCCACCCGCTCGTCCGCCACCAGCAGCGGCAGGCTGGCGAACACGCTTTCCACCGGCAGCATCAGAGCCTGCAGGGCCTCCGGCCCCACGTCCTTTGCCGCCTGGATCTCTTCCAGCGTGTGGGCATCGGCTTCGGAATACACCCCGGCGGCCACGCGGCGCAGGGCGCTCATGGTGCCCTTCTGGCCCATGGCTTCGGCGATTTCCTCCAGCAGCACCCGGATATAGGTGCCCTTGGAGCACTTTACGGTCAGGGCATACTCGTTTTCCGCAGGGCTGCCCTCGTACCGGATGTCCAGGATCTCGATTGGCCGGGCCTTGCGCTCCACAGTTTTGCCCTCGCGGGCCAGCTTATAGAGCGGCTGGCCGTTGATCTTGACTGCAGAGTACATGGGCGGGGTCTGCATCCGGGGGCCGAGGAACTGCGGCAGAACGGCCAGCAGCTACTGCTCCCCTGCCGTTACCGGGGTGGTCTCCAGCACAGTGCCGGTCACATCCCCGGTATCGGTGCGCTGGCCCAGCCTGAGGACAGCGCGGTAGGCCTTGGTGTGGTCGAGCTGCAGATCAACTGCCTTGCTGGCCCCGCCGCAGAACACCGGCTGAACACCGGTCGCCATGGGGTCCAGCGTACCGCTGTGGCCCAGTTTCCGGGTGCCCAGAATGCCCCGCAGCTTGGCAATGACATCAAAGCTGGTCCAATCGGTGGGCTTATCAACAATGAGGATCCCCTGCATCATGCTTCCTCCTGCGGTGCATCAAGAACAGCTTCCACCTCAGAGAGGATCGCGCTCTTGGCGTTGTCAAGGTTGCCCAGCAGCTCACAGCCCGCCGCACGGGTGTGGCCGCCGCCGCCCAGACGGCGGGCAATGGCACAGGCATCCACACCCTTGGCGGTGCGCACGCTGATGCGATAGCTGCCGCCGGGCTGCTGGCGCAGGGTCAGGCCGACCTTCACGCCCTCAATGCTGATGGGCAGGCTGGTCAGCTCTTCCAGATCCGCAGGGTCTACCCTGCTCTGCTCGATCTCATCCCGGGTCAGGTAGATGAGGGCGCAGCGGCCATCCAGATGATATTCCAGATGGTTGCGGGCGATCCGCTCGGCTTCCATCCGCTCCCGGGGCTTGGTGTCAAACAGCAGGGTGTTCAGCTCCTCCACCTGCGCACCGGCCAGAATGAGCTTTGCCGCCACGAAGTGGGTGTTGGCAGTGGTGGAAGAGAACCGGAAGCAGCCGGTGTCCGTAGCGAGGCCGGTGTAGAGGCAGTTGGCGATGAGGGGGGTGATCTCCACGCCCATCTCGCTGATGACCTCATACAGAAGCTCTGCCGCTGCGGCCGCATTGCCGTCCAGCAGGGTGAAATCCGCATAGCCGCTGTTGCCCGTGTGGTGGTCGATGCAGAGATCGACGTGGCGGGGATACTGCGGCACACCGTTGTTTTCGCCAAAGAGCTGCACGCTGGCAACATCCACAGCCACCACGATCTGCGGCTCAAATTCGCCCTTGAACAGGCGGGGGTTGGTAAATGCGTACCGGCCGGGGATGGGGTCGGCGCAGAGCACGGCTGCGTGTTTTTCCAGTGCAAGCAGCGCATAGTAGAGCGCGCTGCCGCAGCCGACCGTATCACCATCCGGGTTTTTGTGGCACAGAATCAAGATGTTATCCGCAGCAAGCAGCTTTTCTGCCATCTGCTGTACATTCAGCTGTTCTGTCATCCCATGTTCCATCCTTTCCGCAAGGCTGATTATTCCTCGGTCTCTTCCGGCTGGCTGATTTCCTCAGCGTCACCGTTCACGTTCAGCGTGCGGAGCAGCTCATTGATGTGGGCTGCGTAGGCGGCACCGTCGTCCTCCACAAAGATGAAGCGCGGAGCCTTACGGATGTGCATCTTCTTGCTGACCTCGGTGCGCACATGGCCTGCGGCACGGTTCAGTGCCTCGATGGCGGGCTTGGGGCCGTCCTCGCGGCCCATCACGCTCACATAGACCTTTGCAACATCCAGGTCAGGTGTCACATCCAGACGGGTGACGGTCAGCAGACCGCCCTCCAGGCGGGGGTCCTTCAGCCGTCCGATGATGGCAATGACCTCGCGCTTCATATCCTGGGCAAGACGACCCATATTTTTCTGAGACATAAATTTCTCCTATAATAACCTCTCCGTCATTGCTTCGCAATGCCGCCTCTCCCAATAGGAGAGGCAAGCACACGCCCTGCCCAGCTCCCCTACCAGGGGAGCTGGCGAGCGGATGCGAGCCTGAGAGGTTTTTCAATTAGTCCCGATATTCTTCCATCTTGAAGGCCTCGTATACGTCGCCTTCCTTGACATCGGCAAACTTTGCCAGCGTAACGCCGCACTCGTAGCCCTCGGCCACTTCCTTGGCATCATCCTTGAAGCGCTTCAGAGATGCGATCTCGTCCTCCGTGATGACGATGCCGTCACGGACAACGCGCACCTTGCTGTCGCGGGTGATCTTGCCGCTGGTCACGCGGCAGCCTGCAACGGTGCCCACATTGCTGATCTTGTAGACCTGACGGACCTGCAGCTCACCCAGAGCGACCTCGCGGAATTTGGGAGCCAGCATGCCCTTCATAGCATCGGTGACATCGTTGATGGCATCGTAGATGACGCGGTACATCCGCATCTCGACCTTGGTGGCAGCGGCTTCTTCCTTGGCCACGTTGTCGGGGCGGACATTGAAGCCGATGATGATGGCGTTGGAGGCATCGGCCAGGTCAACGTCGGACTTGCTGATGGCACCGACACCGGCGTGGATGACGCGGACGCGCACCTCATCATTGGAGATCTTCTCCAGGCTCTGCTTGACGGCCTCGGCGGAGCCCTGCACGTCAGCCTTAACGACGATGGCCAGCTCCTTCATATCGTTCTGAGCCATTTGGCTGAACAGGTTATCCAGAGTGACCTTCTGGAAGGAGGAGAACTGCTTCTCCTTGGCGGCAGCGATGCGCTGCTCGGCCAGCTCACGGGCCAGACGCTCGTCGGCAACGGCCTCGAACAGGTCGCCTGCCTCGGGCACAGCGGTCAGGCCGGTGATCTCCACGGGGGTGGAGGGGCCTGCATCGTTCAGCAGCATGCCCTTGTCGCTGCGCATGGTACGCACACGGCCCACAGCGGTACCGGCAATGATGACATCACCGGCATGCAGGGTGCCGTTCTGCACCAGAATGGTGGCGATGGGGCCCTGGCCCTTGTCCAGACGAGCCTCAACAACAGCACCCTTGGCGCGGCGGTTGGGGTTGGCCTTGAGCTCCATGACCTCGGCCTCCAGCGCGATCCGCTCCAGCAGGTCGTTGATGCCCATGCCGGTCAGTGCGGAGACGGGGATGCAGGCCACATCGCCGCCCCAGTCCTCGGTGATGATGCCGTACTTGGTCAGGCCTTCCATCACGCGCTCGGGGTTTGCAGTGGGCTTATCCATCTTGTTCATGGCCACGATGAGCTTGACGTTGGCGGCCTTGGCGTGGTTGATGGACTCGACCGTCTGGGGCATGATGCCGTCATCGGCGGCGACGACCAGAACTGCAATATCGGTCATGTTGGCACCGCGGGCACGCATGGAGGTGAATGCCTCGTGGCCCGGCGTATCCAGGAAGGTGATCAGACTGTCGTTGATCTTGACCTGATATGCACCAATGGCCTGGGTGATGCCGCCAGCCTCGCCTGCGGTGACATTGGTCTTGCGGATGGCATCCAGGATACTGGTCTTACCGTGGTCAACGTGGCCCATGACACAGACAACGGGGGGACGCTCCACCAGATCCTCGGCGGAATCCTCCTCCTGGGTGAACAGGCGCTCCTCGATGGTGACGTGGACTTCCTTCTCGACCTTGGCGTGGAACTCCTCGGCCACCAGAGCGGCGGTATCGAAATCGATGACGTCGTTGATGGCGTGCATCTCGCCCATCTGCATGAACTTTGCAATGACCTTGCCGGCCTGCTGCTTCAGGCGGGCAGCCAGCTCACCGACGGTGATCTCATCGGGGATCATCACCTTCAGCTGTGCGTTGCGGGCCTTTTCCAGCTGGATGCGCTGCAGGCGCTCGAACTCGGTCTCGCGCTTGCCCTTCTGGAACTGCTGGCGCTGGCGCTGGCCGCGCTGGGTGAACTTCTGCTTGTTGCCCTGCGGGGTGGGCTTGCGGCGGTTCTCGGTGTTCTTGGTGGAAGCCAGATCGTCGTAACGGGCGTCGAAACGGTCCACGTTCATATCGACGGTGCGGGTATCGACGGTGACCTGATTGTCCTCGCGGCGGACAGAGACAGACTGAGCGGGGGCAGCAGAGGCCTTGGCACCGGTCTCGCGGGCCAGCTCGCTCAGGGAGACAGTCTTCTCCTCGCGCTTCTTGTGCTGCTCGTTCTTCTTCTCGCCGTGCTTATTATTGCTGTTATTGTTTGCCTTGGGCTGCTCTGCCTTTGCGGCAGGGGCAGCGGGCTTTGCCTCGGGCTTCTTCTCAGCAGCCTTGGGCTCTGCCTTTTTCTCCGCAGGCTTCTCGGCCTTTTTCTCCGCCTTCTTTTCAGGCTGGGCAGGCTGCTTTGCGCTGTTCAGATACTCGTCCAGGCTGGCAACGCTGTTGTCCTTGCTGAATTTCTCCAGCAGGTAGTTCAGCTCATTCTCTTCCAGGGTAGAGCTGTTCTTCTTGCCGGTGCTGCCCATGGCAGCCAGCTCATCCAGGACCTTCTTTGCAGAAACATTCAGGTCCTTTGCAAAATCGCTCACTTTATATTTTACGGTCATTCGCTCATATCCTCCTCATTTTTGATTGCCCCGCAGTCCGAAAGACGGTCAAAGCAGAGCTTTGCGAGGTTGCGGTCAGTCACCGCGTAAACAGCCACAGGCTTGCGGCTGATATCGGCCAGGCGGTCCTGGGTCAGCGGCATGGAGATCACGTCCACCAGGTCGCCCACAGCGTAGTTCAGGCGCTGTACGGTCTTGGCGCTGGCATCGGACGTGACCATTACCAGCCATGCCTTGCTCTTGACGCAGGCATCTTCCACGGCATCAAAGCCCATGGTCAGCGCGCCTGCCTTGCGGCAGAGGCTCAGCGCCTGAAACAGCGCTTCTTCCGGGGCCATTTTGGGCTTTTCGGGGGTATTGTTATGCTTCGCCATTCGGCTGGGCCTCCTTTTCCACGTCGGCCAGCTGTGCGGCCAGCGCATCGTAAACCTCGGCGGGAACCGGCTGCTCAAAGCAGCGCTCCAGCGCCTTTTTCTTTTTGGCCTTTGCCAGACAGGCCGGGTCCGGGCAGAGGTAAGCGCCGCGGCCCGGCTTCTTGCCCACGGGGTCGATGCTGATCTCGCCGCTGGGGGCGCGCACCACCCGCACCAGTTCCTTTTTGGGGCGGCTGGTCAGGCAGCCGATGCACTGGCGGGCAGGGATCTTTTTTTGTGCCATCCGGTTTCCCTCCTTCAGGTGCGGTCACAGCCGCTCTTACTCAGCGTCCTCGGTCTTGGGCTCGGCAGCCTTGGGCTCCTCGTCCTCGCCGTAGTAGCCGCTCTCGGGGCGGATGTCGATGTTGTAGCCGGTCAGGCGGGCGCACAGACGGGCGTTCTGGCCCTTGTTGCCGATGGCAAGGCTCAGCTGCTGGTCCGGCACGGTCACGCGGCAGGAGCGGGTCTCGCCGGGCAGCAGCTCGACCTTGAGCACCTTGGCGGGGCTCAGGGCAGCGGAGATGAACTCGGAGACATCCTCGCTCCACTTGACGATATCGATCTTCTCACCGCCCAGCTTCTCGACCACAGCGGCCACACGGTCGCCGTGGGGGCCGATGCAGGCAGAAACGGGGTTGACGTTGGCATCCTTGCTCCAGACAGCCATCTTGGTGCGGGCACCGGCCTCGCGGCTGATGGCCTTGACCTCAACGGTGCCGTCATAGATCTCGGGCACTTCCAGCTCGAACAGGCGCTTGACCAGGCCCGGGTGGGTGCGGCTGATCATCACGCGGGCACCGCGCTCGCCGCTGACCACGTCCACAACGTAGACCTGCAGGGTCTGGCCCTCGGTGTAGGTCTCGCCGGGCACCTGCTCGTTGCGGGGCAGGATGGCCTCGCCGCCCTTGCCCAGGTCCAGGGCCACGATGCCCTTCTCGTTGTCCACGCGGGTAACGGTGGCCTGGATGATATCATGGGCGCGGGACTGGATCTCGCTCAGCTGCTGGCTGCGCTCGGCTTCCCGGATGCCCTGACGGATGACATGCTTTGCGGTCTGGGCAGCAATGCGGCCGAAGTCCTTGGTCTTGAGGGGGGTCACAACGCGGTCGCCGACCTCATAGCTCTTGCGGATCTTCTGAGCCTCGGTGATGCCGATCTCGGCGTGCTCATCGTACCAGTCCTCATCGGCGACAACGTTCTGCACCAGAGCGACGTTGAACTTGCCGCTGTCGGGGTCGATCTCCACCAGAACGTTGTCGTCCTCGACTTCATAGTTCTTCTTGACAGCGATCACGATAGCAGCCTTGATCTTCTCGATCAGGTACTCTGCGGTGATGCCGCGCTCATGCTCCAACATGGAGAGAGCTTCAAAAAATTCATTGTTCGCTGCAGCCATTTTTCGGGTTCCTCCTAAATATCATTCTTTCTCTTTTAATCAAACAGGTCCTCGTCGTCACACAGGCGCACCGTGCTGACGGCGGAAAGCTCAAACTGCATGGGGCCGGCCGGGCCTTCGAGCGTGATGGTATTGCCTTCGCGGGAAGTCAGGAGGCCGGAAAACTCCTTAACACCGTTCTCGTTGGCCCGGTACAGCCTGACGCTGATCTTCTGGCCCTGAACGGCTTCGTAGTGCTCCGGGCGGGTCAGCTTGCGGCCCAGGCCGGGGCTGCCGACTTCCAGATAATAGCTCTGTTCAATGGGGTCCGCCTCATCCAGGATGGGGTCCAGCGCATGGGAGACATCGGCACAGGTGTCGGTGTCCATGGTGGTGCCGTCCGTTTTGTCGATGAGGACACGGAGATACCAGTCCGGCCCTTCCTTTTCAAAGACCACGTCCCACAGGCGCAGGCCCATGCCCTCCACAGTGGGGCGGACAAGCGCTTCGACTCTCTGGGCGGTGTTGCCGCCAGACTGCTTCGCCATAAAAAACCTCCAAACAAACAAGAAACGCGGACCTTGCGGCCCACGTTTCAGTAAAAGTTATATCGTACTATTAGAATATAGCATACTTCCGGTAATTATGCAAGGGGTTTCGTGAAATTTTGCCTTATCCTTTGCCGTACCACAGCACTTCAAGAATCAAAACCTTCTCACAATCTTCTTATGCATCATAGGTTTCCACTTCTGTTTTTGTATCTCCACACTTGGTACAGACATAATAATAAGTCACCTTGATAAAATCTCTTCCAATCGGCATATTCCGGAATTCCTCCCGGACAACCTTATCAAGATCATAATTATGCTTGCAGGTATCAGGTATAATCGGTTCCGGGGATACATCACGTGCTTTTTGTTCTGCCGCTTCAATCAAACGGAACATTTCGCTCGACTGCTGCGCCACATGCTGATTTACATACGCTTCCACTTGTGTAAAATCATAGCTGGAAGTTCTTGAAGTTTCAACAAGTTCTTCTGCCTTTTCTTTTCCCAGAACCAGCTCCAGCATACTGTCAATCCGTTTCTGGGTCTCTGTTTCAAAATATTGATCGATTCTGGAGGTGTCAAACGCCGCAAAAGCCGTTGCGCCAATTGCTACTACAAAAATCAGGCTCAATAATACAGCAGTCAAACGTTTCATAATTACATCTCCCTTCGGCTTATGATGCAGTTCTGTCAAAGTACACTTCTTACAATAAAAGTATAACATGCCTTTTTTTGATGTCAATATTTTTCTTTCATGTGAAATATCTTTTGTGCATTCATACAATTATCAAGTTTCTAGTCGTTCTAAATAAGCAAAAATCCTTACAGACTAATCACAGACTGTAAGGATTTAACGAATTATTTATATTGAACGATTACAGCACCCAGACACCGTTCCGGAACAGTTCTACCACACGGCCGTCACGGCACTTGCCGGTGATATGGCTGTCCTCTGCACCGATCATCACATCCTCATGGATGGTAGACTGGTTCATGCCGCGCTCTTCCAGCTGCTCCTTGGTCAGGCCGGTGCCGCCCTCGGTTGTGCCGGGGTAGCTGGCACCAAAGGCGATGTGGCAGGCAGCGTTCTCATCGAACAGGGTGCTGTAGAACAGCGCGCCGCTGCGGTTGATGGGGCTGGATGCGGGCACCAGTGCCACCTCACCGATATGGCGGGCACCCTCATCGGTATCCAGCAGCCGGCCCAGCAGGTCAGCGCCCTCCTCGGCTCCATGGTCAACGACCTTGCCATCCTTGAAGGTGACATGGAATCCCTTGATGAGCTGGCCATTGAACACATAGGGCTTGGTGCCGTAGACGATGCCGTCCACCTTGTCCTTGTGGGGAGCAGTGAACACTTCCTCGGTGGGGATGTTGGGCAGGAAGAACACGCCCTTCTCGTTCTTGCTGCCGGCGCTCTCCCAGCTGGCCTTCTCGGCCAGGCCCACGGTCAGGTCAGTGCCGTTGGCGCTCTCAAAGTGGACGCTCTCCAGATCAAGAGCATTCATCTTCTCGCCCAGACTGGTCAGACGGTCCAGATGTGCCTTCCACTCGTTGACGGGGTCACCGCCGGTCACGCGGCAGACATCAAAGATGAGCTGCCACAGCTTCTCGATGGCGGCATCCGTGTCCAGCTCGGGGAACATCTTCTTTGCCCAGGGGGCGCTGGGCATGGCGGCAATGGACCACTGCACCCTGTCGTTCATGGTGTACTCCCGCCAGGGAGCCATAAATTTCCGGTTGGCGGCGTTCACACGGCTGATCTTGGCACCATCCAGACCGGCGTAGACCTCGGGGTCATCCGCAATGAGGTGCAGCACGCAGACACTGCCCTCGCTCTCTGCGTAGTCGAGGTAGCGGCGCAGCTGGTAGGGCTTGCTGTCGGTCAGGGCCTCCTCGCTGCCCAGCTCCATCCGGGTGCGGGCAACCGCATTGTCGCTCCAGTCCACCTGAACATCACGGGCTCCGGCCTCGAAGCCGCTGCGCACGCACAGGCGGGCCAGCGGGGCAGCCTCCAACGGGCAGCGGATGATCATGGTCTGGCCCGGCTGAGGGTTCACGCCCACCCGGACGATAAAGTCAGCATATTTTTTGAGCAGTTCATCAAAGTTTTTCACAAAAGGTTCCTTTCTGCCGCAAGAAACGGCATGGTTGTTTTGCCCTAAGTATACCCTCTTTTTTCAATTCTGTCCATCGGATAAAAGAAAACAGACGCTTCCGTCGTTGAAAAACGGGGAAACGTCTGCTATACTAACCTTGGGAGTGCTGTCCACATACGGTAAGCGGTCTAACCTTTCCGGCCCAAGCGTCGGGGAGGCGAATATTTTTTGTCGTGCCCCTGACGCTCTGCTGCGAAAGGGGTGATGCTCTATGACGCTATTGGAAACTTTAGCCCTGCTGACGTTGCTTGCAACCGTCGGCTTTGGCGTGTTCGATATCGCATGGAAAATCTTTACACACAAAAAATGACCGCCCCATGAGCTACCAACTCGGCGGTCATTTTTTAACTGATTTGCCAGAAAGGTACTGACCGTTTGCCGGGCAGCACTCTCTTTATCTATAATATACCACAGCCCCGCCGAAATTGCAACGGCGGGGCTGTTTTTATTTGGATCAGAACTCGATCTTGCTCTCGATATAGCTCTTGAGCTCGGAGATGGGCATACGCACCTGCTCCATGGTGTCGCGGTCGCGGACGGTGACGCAGTTGTCGGCGGCAATGCCCTTGGCCTCGTCGCCCACGGTGTCGAAGTCCACGGTGATGCAGTAGGGAGTGCCGATCTCGTCCTCACGGCGGTAGCGCTTGCCGATGGAGCCGGTGTCGTCGTAGTCCACCATGAAGTACTTGCTCAGCTCGTTGCGGATCTCCATGGCCTTGTCGCCCAGCTTCTTGCTCAGGGGCAGGACAGCGCACTTATAGGGAGCCAGAGCCGGGTGCAGATGCAGGACGGTGCGGATGTCCTCCTTGCCCTTGCTGTCGGTCAGATGCTCCTCGTCGTAGGCCTCGCACAGGAAGGCCAGCGCCACGCGGTCGCAGCCCAGAGAGGGCTCGATGACGTAGGGGATGTAGTGCTCGTTGGTCTCGCTGTCGAAGTACTCCAGGCTCTTGCCGGAGGCCTCCTGATGGCGGGTCAGGTCGTAGTTGGTGCGGTCTGCAATGCCCCACAGCTCGCCCCAGTCGGTGAACGGGAAGGCATACTCGATATCGGTGGTGGCACGGCTGTAGAAGGCCAGCTCTGCGGGCTCGTGGTCACGCAGGCGCAGGTGCTCCTTCTTGATGCCCAGGCTCAGCAGCCAGTTCTCGCAGTAGTCCTTCCAGTAGGAGAACCACTCCAGGTCGGTGCCGGGCTTGCAGAAGAACTCGCACTCCATCTGCTCGAACTCGCGGGTGCGGAAGGTGAAGTTGCCCGGGGTGATCTCGTTGCGGAAAGCCTTGCCCACCTGACAGACACCAAAGGGCAGCTTGCGGCGGGTGGTGCGCTGGATGTTGGCAAAGTTAACGAAAATGCCCTGTGCGGTCTCGGGGCGCAGGTAGCAGGTAGAAGAGCTGTCCTCGGTAACACCGATGGCAGTCTTGAACATCAGGTTGAACTTGCGGATGGGGGTAAAGTCATGCTTGCCGCAGACAGGGCAGACGATGTCCTCGTGGTCGGCGATAAACTGATCCATCTCATCAAAGCTCATGGCATCCACATTGACCTCAGGATGCTCCTCACCGATCAGCTTATCGGCACGGTGGCGGGCCTTGCAGGCACGGCAGTCCAGCAGGGGGTCAGAGAAGCTGGAAACGTGGCCGGTGGTCACCCAGGTCTGGGGGTTCATAATGATGGCGGCATCCAGGCCCACATTGTAGGGGCTCTCCTGGACAAACTTCTTCAGCCATGCTTTCTTGACGTTGTTCTTGAACTCAACGCCCAGGGGGCCGTAGTCCCAGCTGTTGGCAAGACCGCCATAGATCTCAGAACCGGGGAACACGTAACCACGGTTCTTGCAGAGATTGACGATCATATCAAGGGTCTTTTCGCTCTGTTCCATTGTAATAACATCCTTTCCGTCCGCGGCTGGCTTGCCGTGTCGTGTGTGTTGTTTCGGGCAGCTTTCCCCACTGCCGCGTATCTCTACTTTACCATGTTTTCTTATTTTTGTAAAGCAAAAGGCCGCTGCATTTCTGCAACGGCCCTTTCTTTCTGAGAAACAGGCGGGGTGACGTTTCCCGCATCTCCTAACACCGGGCGACGGCTGCCTGTTCCGTCCTCTGTTTCTCTTTGCAAGTTTTACTTATGATACTTCATACCGGCATTGATGGTACAGGCCCGGTAGATCTGTTCGGTCAGCACCAGGCGGGCCAGCTGATGTGGCATGGTGATGCGGCCCATACTGAATCTGAGGGCTGCGGCTTTTTTCACCTCATCGGACAGGCCGTGGGAGGAGCCGATGACGAACGCCACATCCCCTGCCCCGCTGTTTGCGCGGTCGGCCAGGAACTGCGCCAGCTCATCGGAGGAGATCTGCCTGCCCTCAATGCACATGGCAACGATGGCAGCACCCTTGCGCACATTGGAGAGGATGGCTTTTCCTTCCTTCTCCAGTGCTTTTTTCACCACAGCATCGGAGGCATTTTTCTCCTCGATCTTTTCCTCCGGCAGCTCGATGATTCGGAATGCCGCAAAGGCAGCCAGACGCTTCTGGTACTCTGCCACGCCCTCGGCAAAATATTTTGCGTTCATTTTACCAATACAGATCAGGTCAATGTTTTGCATTGGGTCGTCCTTTCTTGCATATCATCATGTTCTTTGTGAAAACAAACCCTCTCAGGCGCTCCCCGCCAGCGTCCTCGCCCTCTCAGTCACCTGCGGTGACAGCTCTCCCAAAGGGAGAGCCAAGGACGTAGAGGAAACGCTTCTTGCCTCTCCCTTTGGGAGAGGTGGCAAATCCGTCAGGATTTGACGGAGAGGGCGAGCACGCTGCCCTTTACAGCAGGCTCATCTGCTCGCCCTCGTCCTCGGCGCGGATGAGAGCGCCGGTGGCGGGCAGGCTGCGGACACGGTAGCGGTGGGGGTTGGCAAGCTCCAGCGTTTCCGCCGGGACGACAGATGCAATGGTCTGGTTCTTTTTCAGGGTCACAACAGCAACACCCTGGCTGTCGCGGGTGGTCTTGGCAGCGATCTGCGCCGTGTTGACCAGCAGCATCCGGCCTGCGCTGGTGCGGATGGCCAGCTCCGTGTCCTCGGGCAGGAAGAGCAGCTTTGCCAGCGGCTCCTTGTCGGAGTAGGCCTTGAGCAGCTTGCGGCGGTTCTGCTTGGTGGCGTAAGAGGCCAGCGGGATCTTTGCGCACTTGCCGCCCGCAAAGAAGAAGAGGACATAGCCGCTGTAATCGCCCGTAATGACCATAGCGAGGATATTCTCGCCCTCATCCATTCCCAGACGGCCCGGCAGGTAGATGCCCATCTGGGCCACCTTGCCGTCCTCCAGCTCGTTCAGGCGCACCTTGTACA
>OGUA01000454.1_pt1 | contig 18507 bp, 21 predicted proteins | sample 1573691 | NCBI WGS metagenome assembly OGUA01 (sample SAMEA2581925, study PRJEB24529) | metagenome | biome: Human gut stool | place: China | collected 2011 | reverse complement strand
ATTCTGCAAAGATCCCAATATGGAATTTGCAGACTGTATCCGCGCAGTAAAGGGGGTGCAGGATGTCACCCTCATCCAGTATAACGGGGAGTATCATGGGTAAAATTTCAAGGATCCTGGCGGCAGGGCTCTGTCTGCTGTGGATGGGAGCTGCAATGACCACATCGACCACAAAGACAAGGACCTATGCTGCGGACGACAGCGCATTTCCCAATGCCCAGATCGGTTATGCCCCGATGATCGATACCGCAGAGGCAGGCGATGCAGCGCTCCGCTATCTGGAACTTACATGGCGGGAGGCAGAGCCGAAAGAGGGCGTGTATGCGTGGGAGGCAATCAGCGAAAAATACGACTTTGCCTCACTGCGGGAGCAGGGAATCCATCTGGTGCTCCGCTTTGTCTGCGATGTGCCGGGACAAGAGACGCATCTGGATATCCCGGACTGGCTTTATGCGCAGACGAAGGATGGCAGTTGGTACGATACAGATTATGGGAAAGGCTACTCTCCAAACTATGCTAATGTGGTGTTCCGGGCTGCGCATCACCGTGTGCTTTATGCGCTGGCAGAGTTTCTGGGCACGGATGGTTTTGCTTCCTATGTGGAACTGGGCAGCCTTTTCCTCGGACACCACATAGTGGAAGGGGGCGGGCAGGATGGGAAGGTCCTCATACCGCCACTTCTTATAGCGGTCATCGTAGGCGGCCGCGTCCGCCAGTCCCACCAGATGACCAATGCACCAGGAAATGAGCCAGCCGCCGCCTTCAAAATAGCCATCGGCCCTGGATGTGACACCCAGGGCCGATGCGATACTCTTTGCTACACTCGGTTTTTCGCAGATCACCAATTTGCTCAATTCTGCTCCTCCTGTTCTCCCTGTTCAGGAATGTCCTCGTTTTCGTATTCCTCGTCCTCGAACTCATAGTCGTCCGGGTCGGCGCTGACCTTTGCGCCCTGCTTGGGCTTGATGAACTTGATGTAGGCGAAGGCTCCGCCACCGCCCAGAGCCGCCAGCAGCAGGATCAGCACCAGGGCGCCGCCGCTGCCGGACTCCTTCTCCGGCTCCGGTTCAGGCTCCGGCTCCACCTCCGGCGCTTTCCCGGCGCACTCGCTCATATTCACCGCGCAAACCGGACAGGCGGGATTCACCGCACCGGCCTGGCATTTCTCGGCGCAGGTACAAGCCACAGGTTTTTCCTCCGCCTGCCCATCTTCCATCAACGCCATCAAGTCGGCTTCATCCACCTGGTTCAAGAAGTGGACAGCGGTTTCCTTGTCCTCGTTGGCCCGGTCAATGAGGATGTAGAAATAGTTGCCCGCCTTGGTGGTGACGGTGATGAGCTGCTTGTTGCCGCCGAAATCATCCACCAGGGCGGCGTTGCCATCCGGGGTCAGAGCCGGACTGTCCTCGGTTTCCTCCACCACCACATTGGTGTCGTTTGTGGCGTCCTCCGCCGGGGGCTGGTCCGTCCCCTGGGCAAAGGCAGTCACCGAAAGGCCCATCATCAGCACCAAGGCGGCGCAGAGGGCCGAAAAGGTCTTGAAAATTCTCTTATTCTTCATGGTCGGTGTCCTCCTGTTCGTTGTAGTTGGCGGAGGCAGCGGCCATGCCAGGGACCGTACCGCCGGAGAGCATGGCGTTCAGCTGCTCCGGGGTCAGCCGCAGGGCGCGCACCATCTGGACGATCTCCAGGTTCTCCGCCTCGGTTTTCTGCGCCTCCAGGGTTTTCAGCTTATCCTGGTACTCCGCGATCTTCTCGCGGACCTTGGCAATCTCCTGGTCAATGCGCTGGATTTTGTTCTTAGCCATTTCAATCACTCCTTTTCTCATAAATCGGCCTTACCAGTTCATCAGGCCGTAGCCCTTGATACACTCGTAGGTCAGGGAATAACTCTTGATCTTGCAGGTGTCGCCGGAATTACCCTCCACGGTGTAGACCCGGCTGCCGTCCGTGCCGACCACAAGGCCCACATGGTCGGCGCTGCCATCCAGGTCCCAATCGAAGAAGATGGCGTCGCCGGGGGCAATATTGGCGTAATCACGCCCGCCCCATTGTCCGTGGGATTGGAACCACGGGATGCCCTGGGACTGACAGGCGGCAAAGCGCGGCTCGGACAGACCCATCTGGCCGTAGCACCAGGACACAAAGCAGGCGCACCATTCCACACGGGAATTGAAGCCGTACCAGCTCCAGTAGGGCTGGCCGCCCACATTGCCCACCTGACTTTTCGCTATATCCACCACGGCCTGATTGCCGGGGCGGGTGCCGTTGACGAACTCAACACCCGCTAAACTCTCGGAATCGCTGGTGTCGGAGGAACCACCGCCGAAAATCAGCGGCTTGTTGCCCAGCGTCTGCCGGTACACCTGGTACATCTCCAGCTGTTCCGGGGTCAACAGCTCCGAGGCAACAGACGAAATGGGCTTGCTGGTGAGCTTCACATTCAGAATGTAGTAGTTGTAAGGAACCTGAACGGTGTAGCTATTGCCCTCGCTGTCAGTCCGGGTTTCCGTCCGATAGCGTACTTCAACTTCCTCGGTGAGCGTCAGCTGATACTGGGCATCAAATACACGCTCCAGCTCTGCCTGGGCGCTCTGCCGGGTGTAGCCCTGCAAGACAGCGGACAGGTAGGCCGCCAGCTCATGGGGGTCATGCCCGATCATGTCGAGGTCGTAGCGGTACTCGTCATATCCCGGATGGCTGCTTTCGATGTTGTCGATCTCGGCTTGCAGCGCCGCTTCCTTGGCAGCGTAGTCAGCCTCCACCGCCACCAGCTCCGGGTCGTCCGACGGATAGGTGGTGCCGGACACCACAGAACCGATGCTCTGCGCCATCATGGAGCAGGAGGACATGGTGTTGAGTAGCATACAGACCAGCAGGAAGATCGCGCCCGCAATCAGAAAGCCCTTTTTGTGGCGCATGACGAATGCCCCGGCCTCCTGTGCCTTTTCCTTGACCGTCTTGGCGGCCTTGCCGGTCTTTTGGGCTGCGCTTGCGGTATTCCCGGCAGTTTGACCGGCGCGCTTGGCGGCAGCGTATTCCTTTTTGATGGCCTTTTTCTGCTGCCAGCGGGAAATGGGGTTGCTGGCAAACTGAGGATTTTCCCGCAGGGACTTCTGATACAGGGCGTTCACATTGGCCTTCTCCAGCTTCTGCTCGGCCTGGGCTGCCTTGCGGTAGGGCTTCAACTTGTGGCTGCGGTAGCCCTCCCGAACCAACCGTGCGCCGGTCTCAGCAGCCTCCTCGGACTTGTGGGCGCTTTCCACGCCCACATTGTCCTGTTCGGTCTCCCGGATTTCCTTGTGAACTTTCCCCAGGGCGGCATTGGCGGGGGTATCCCGCACCGCATGGGACAGCTTGGAGGGCGGCTTCTTCTTGTCCTCCAGCACCAGCTTGGTGGTCACTTTACCGGTCTCCGGGTCCACCGTCTTTTGCCGGACCTGCTTTTTGGGAATTTTAGACTGCGCCTTATCCGCTTTGGCGGCGGCCTTGTCCGCCTTGCGGATGGGCTTCTCCAGCGTCGGGTCAGCCCGTTCCTCGTCTGTAAAGCGCAGGCGCGGTTCCTTATTCAAACCATTCCCCCAGCATGAGGGCGTCCGTCATGTAGCGCAGCTCCACACAGACGGCCAGCCCCATAGGGTCATGGAAGGGGTGCTGAAGCAGATGGGCGTAGATCTGCGCCACCACATTGGCCAGCAGCTCAGACTGGCTGCCCTCGAAGATGACGATGGCGGGAACACCGTTCATGGCACACCAGATTTCCGTCAGGCGCAGCAGGCCCGCTTCGCCATCCTCGTTCAGCTCCGCGGCCTGATCCGCCGCCGTGCGGGTCTCGCTGACGGCATCGGCCAGCTCGGTGAGCAGATAGGTGCGCTCACTCTCCAGGGCATCGTCAAAAAACATCATGGTGTTCAGTTCAGTATTGGGTTTCATGGTCATTCATCCTCCTTTTTCAGTTCCTGGGGTTTGGTGGTCATAATGCGGTACAGCTCGGTATTCTTCGGGAAGTGATCCACGAAAGGCAGGATCGTGGAGCCATAGAACAGCAGGCCCTCGCCCTCACCGGAGTGGGTCACATAGCTAAGCTGGTGCGTGGAAATGCCCAGCTGCTTGGCAAGTATCTGACGGTCTCCGCCTGCCTGGTTGAGCATATACACGAAGTCGGAGTTCTCAAAGATGTTCTCCACCTCGCGGGAAGAAAGCAGGTCCTTGACATTCTGCGTGATGCCGGTGGGGATACCGCCCCACTTTCTGAATCGCTTCCAAATCTCCACCGTGTAGGCGGCGGTCTGTTCTTCTTTCAGCAGCAGGTGCATCTCGTCGATGTAGTAGCGGGTGGACTTGTGGGCGGCACGATTGATGGTGACGCGGTTCCACACTTGGTCCTGGACCACCAGCATACCGATCTTTTTCAGCTGCTTGCCCAGCTCCTTGATGTCGTAGCAGACAATGCGGTTGTTGATGTCCACATTGCTCTGGTGGTTGAACACATTGAGGGAGCCGGTCACATAGATTTCCAGCGCCGTGGCGATGTACTGTGCCTCTTTTTCCTCCTGCGCCCGCAGCAGATTGTAAAGGTCCTCCAAAATGGGCATATTCTCCGGGCGGGGGTCATTGAGATAGGTCTGATAGACCAGCCGCACACAACGGTCAATGATGGTTTTCTGCACCGGCTGCAAGCCCTCTTTGCCGCCCACGATCAGTTCACACAGGGACAAGATGAAGTCGGACTTGAGAGACAGCGGACTTTCATCGTCCGAGTAGTCCAGATTCAAGTCCATCGGGTTGATGTAGTTGGTGGAGGTAGGCGAAATCTTGATGACCTGCCCATGCAGGCGCTCCACCAGGGGCGCATACTCGGCCTCCGGGTCACAGATGATGATGTCATCATTGGTGAGCAGGAAACAGTTGGCGATCTCGCGCTTGGCGCTGAAGGACTTGCCAGAACCCGGCGTACCGAGAATCAGTCCGTTGGGGTTTTTCAGCAGCTTGCGGTCCACCATGATGAGGTTGTTGGACAGGGCGTTGATCCCGTAGTACAGCGCCTCTTTGCCGTTCTGGAAAAGCTCCTGGGTGGTGAACGGAACAAAGATAGCCGTGGAACTGGTGGTCAGCCCTCGCTGAATCTCGATCTGATTGAGGCCCAGGGGCAGCGCGGACATCAGCCCTTCTTCCTGCTGGAAGTCAAGCCTTGTCAGCTGGCAGTTGTACTTCTGCGCGATGGAGCTGGCCTGGAATACATTGTTGTCCAGCTGCCGGGGATTGTCTGCCGTGTTCAGCACCAGGAAGGTGACAAGGAACATTCGCTCGTTCCGGCTCTGCAAATCCTGTAAGAGCTTCTTGGCCTCGGCACCGTAGGTGGCAAGGTCGGAGGGAATGATGTCCATGTCATACCCGGCACGGACAGCCTTTTTCTGCTCCTCAATCTTGCTGCGGTCCAGGTCGGTGATTTTCCGCTTGACCGTCTTGATGGCCTTGATCTGGTCCACGGACTGGATATGCAGGCTGACAATCAGGCTGGATTCCATGTCCAGGAAATCCGCCAGCATTCGGTCATTCAGCTCCGGCGCGAGAATCTGCAAAAAAGAAACAGCCCCGTATTTCTTACCCATACGGAACTGCTTGCCGGTGCGGAACTCGAAGCCGGACGGCGCGATGAAGTCCTTGGTGGACAGACCGGACGGAGCCAGCCACTCCCATTCAAAGCGGAACGGCACTTGTTCGTCCATGTGGAAGATACCGTGGAGCTGTGCCAGTCGCGCCTTGCCGTCCAGGGTCTCGGCGGCCACGCCCAGACGCTTGAAGTTATTGAGAATGTCGGTCTCAATGCGCTCCAAACGAGGCTTGGCGGCCTTGAGGCTGTCGGCGTCGATACCGAAAGTCAGGTACTTAGTCTTGATAAGGCCATTGTTGCCTTTTGCCAGCTGGTTTTGCAGCATGGTCATGTACTCCACCCGGATACTGTCAAAATCATCCCCCTGGAGAGGAATGTTGATGGCGCGGGCAAAGGTCTCCTCAGAGGCCGCAAGGTTCAAGAAGGACAGCTGAAACTGAATGGAGCTATCGAAGTAGTTGAGAAAATCGCACCAGCCCTCAAAGATCGCCGTCTTGTCCTCGTTCTGCGAGAGCTGATAGTTGATGTCCTGGAATTGGATGGTCTTTGTGTAGTGGCTGCCTGCCACACGGCAGATACCATCCGGCCACATTCGTTCATAGGGGATACTGTCCTGAGCCGACTTCTCTTTTCGGTCCGTGCGGTTGGCACGGGCGATGGCGGCCTCGATCTGCTTTCTGTCGGCACGGGACAGCTTTTTCATTTTTTTCTGATTAACCGGCTGCGCGGTCTTTTCGTCTTTTCCGAACAGCCGGTGCAGCCAGCTTTTGATTGCCGTGAACAATGTCATACACCTCCTTGTCGAGTTTTTCCTGCCGCTCCAGAGCGGCATAGAAATTGTTGGTCTTATACGGGCGCTCCTTGGGTCGGATGACGGCCACCTTGATGATGTTGCCCACGATCTTTTCCAGGGGCTGACCGTGTTTTTCATACATCGCCAGCATGAAGAAGGGCAGCATGACCAACATCATACACATGGCAGCCACGCTGTTTCCCACAGGCCCCCGGAGCAGGAAGAAAAGCGGTACGCCGATCAGCGCACCGCCGCCGAAGCAGACAAGCTGCCTCTTGGTTAAGTTGAACGCGACCTTGGTTTTGACTTTCGTAAGATCCTTGGGTACGGGTACATAAGCCAAAGGGATTACCTCCTTCCTGGTTAATGTGCATTGAAAACAGATTTTGCGAGGCTGCCGGTCTTAAAGAGCGTAAAGCACAACAGGACCGTATAACCCACACAGCTCCAGATGGCCATGATGACATCCGATTCGGTGGCAATGTTTTGTACCAGCACGGCATAGATTGCCACACAGACGATGATGAGAAATGCCTGGAAGCCCAGAGCAATCAACGAGCGCAGATAGTTCTGGCCCATGCCGCCCCATTCCTTGCCCATCATGGTGGCCATAGGGATGGGGGCCACCGAAGTCACAAGGTAAATCTCAATCATACGGCCATAGATCACGATAAAGATACAAATGTAAAGCGCCCACATGGTAATGCCGATAAAGAGCGACTGGAACCACAGGCCGAACAGCGGCCCCAGGTCCATATCCATCAGCCGGGACTCCATATCGGTCATGACAGAGGAGATGTCGATGGAAGCGTCGGAACCGATGATGCCCGCCGCCTGCGCCACCACACTTTGAGCTGCGTCAAACACGCCCATCACGATGTTCCAGGTGTTTGAGACGATGAGGATGGCAGCGGCAGATTTGAACACCCACTTGAAGATCATCCAGGTGTCCACATCATGCAGGTTGTTCTTGTCGGTAATCATCTGAATCAGCTCCAGCGTCATCACGATAGCCAGGATCACGCCAGCAATCGGCACCATGATGGAGTTGGAGAGATTTTGGATCATGCTGAAAATACTCCCGTTCCAGCCCTGCGGGGTCTGGCCCACCTGTGTCGCAATGTCTGCGACCTGCTGGTTCACGCTATCGAACATCCCCGATAAGTTGCTCATAATGCCGCCTACCAACATTTCCTTGAGCCAGTCAGTAAGGGCATCGAGTAAGAAATCCATACGGTGTCAACCTCCTTTCAGCCGCCCCCGCTTGGGGGCAGGGGCGGCAAGGATTTCTTATGACAGCTTAACGACGGGAGCGATCAGACGGTGAACAGGCTGGAGAGCAGGGGTACGAGGACCATGCCGACCACGGCGACGCCAGCGCCAGCCATGAGCTGCTTCATGCCCTGGGACTTCGCACCGGGGTTGTCGTTGCCGTAACCTTCCAGCAGGTTGATGACACCCCAGATGCCGAGACCAGCGCCCAGAGCGATAACGAGGGTCTGAAGAACGGTGATAGCCTGATTGAAAAATGCCATAAATTATAGTTAGCCGGAATCATTTGAAAAGTTTGATTTAGTCATTCATAGGCATACAAAAGCCGGAACAATCGGCACCCAGTTTCCGGGGCCTGATTCCGGCTGTCCTCCTTTTTTTCATTATTTTTTGGTGATTGTCCGCTTTGTACGCCGATGGCCCCATCCGGGGCGGTTGAGGCGGGTAGATAAGATCACTCCTTTCACAGCGGAACAGATTTACGCGCCCTCTGCGTCTACTTCATACACATCGTAGACCTCGTTGGGCTTGAGCTTGAGCCGGGTGGACAGGAATGCCTCGATGTCAAAGGCGTTCTTGGGGTCCGCGTCGGCTGTGTACGGGTAATTGGGGTGCTTGGTGATGTCGTACTTGTCCGAGAGGAAAGGCCGCACACCGCGCAGCTGGAGGATGCATTTGCCGCCGTCCATAACGGCCAGTTCATCCTGGCTCATAAGCTCTTTGCCGAGCTTCTGGTAGTTGAGAGAGTGGGAGGTTTCCCGCCCACGGTTCTCGCCGGTGTTGTAGGTGTCGATGGTTTCCTTACCCAGCACGGCGGCCAGCTCCTTGAGGGTAGTCGGCTCCTTGCCGCCCAGGAAGATGGAGGTATCCATGTTGCCGATGATGGTATCGGCGTTGTCCTTGTAGATGGCTTTGAGCTGGGACTGTGCTTGCAGCACCAGACAGGCGGAGATCTCACGGCTGCGGATGGTGGCGACCAGCTTCTCCAGCTTGGGAATCTGGCCGATGTTGGCACACTCGTCAATGAGGCAGCGCACATGGACCGGCAACCGCCCGCCGTACACATCGTCCGCCTTTTCACACAAGAGGTTGAACAGCTGGGTGTAGCACATGGAGATGAGGAAGTTAAAGCTATCGTCCGTGTCGCTCATAATGAGGAACAGGGCGGTTTTCCGGTCTCCCAGGGTATCCAGCTCCAACTCGTCGTAGGCCGTGACCTCCCGCAGCTCCGCAATGTCGAACACGGCAAGGCGCGCACCGCAGGAAATCAAAATGGATTTTGCGGTTTTGCCCGCAGCCAGCTTATATTTTTTATACTGGCGGACAGCGAAGTGGCGAGAATCACGGGATTCCAGCTCGTCGAACATCAGGTCAACGGCGTTTTTGTATTCCTCGTCGTCCTCCCGAACTTCCATACTGTTTATCATCTCGATAAGAGTGGAGAAATTCTGTTCCTCCACCGGGGCCTCGTAGTGGATATACCCGATAAGGGCGCAGTACAGCAGCGTCTCCGCCTTGACCCAGAAATCGTCCCCGGCCTTGCCCTCGCCCTTGGTATTGGCAATCAGCGTCGTGACCAGCTTCAAGATGTCCTTCTCTGAGTGAATGTAGGCAAAGGGGTTATAGTGCATGGACTTCTTGAAGTTGATGGTATTGAGGACTTTGATCCGGTAAGGCTCATAGATGACCTTGCCGTGCTTATCCTTCATGGGCTTGCCGTCCTTGCCCAGTTTGGGCGTCCCGCGCTGGAGCATCTTGCCGCACTCCACCAGGATGGTGCCTTTGGGGTCTGTGACCACATAGGAGCTGTGCATCTGCATCAGGTTCGGCTTCAGCCAGAACCGGGTTTTACCGGAACCGGAGCCGCCGATCACCAAAACATTTTTGTTTCTGGCGGTCTTAGGGTCTTTCGGGCGGCTATTCATGGTCAGGCTTTCCGTTTTCGTCAGAATCACATTGTTCTGGAATACCGGGTCGATGTAGGGTGCAATGTCCTCATGGGTTCCCCACCGGGCGGAACCGTATTCCATGCCGTGCCTGTACTTCTTGGCGTTCTTGCTTTTCAGGTACACAGCCAGCCGCAGGCCGCCGCCGCAGCACAGGCCCACCAGCAGGTCCAGCGGGTGCAGGCTGGGCCACCAGCTGGCCAGCGCCACCGGCAGCGTGGAGAAGAACGAGAGCATTTTTGCCGAAGCGTCCGCACCCACGGCCATCCGCCACGCTTCACCGAAGTTGGTGGAGAAAAGCCCCATCAGGATATACGGCAGGTTCAGCAAAATGAGCTTTTTGATGTTCAGCTGCTTTTTCATCGTTCCAGCTCCTTCCGCTTGTTCCGGTCCACGACGGCGTGTTTCACCAGCTCTTTGAACTGGCTCAACTTTGCCAACACAGACGGACGCTCGGATTTCTCCGCCTTCCTGACCTTTTTCCCGGTGTACTCGGTAAAAGCAGCGGTCAGGGCATCCGCGTCCCGACCCTTGAAAAAGATTAGGTACTTGGGTGGGGAGCTGCTGCGGTCCTTCTTCACCGCATAGTCCACGCCGTATTTCCGGGCGATCTTCTCAAACTCCTTGATGGAGGGGTCGGTGATCTCGATGTTGGAAACGCCCTGATTCTGACCGATCAGCTGCTTCACCGTCTGCTTGCCGTGGGGAATCACGGGGGTATTCCGGCTTTTCTGCTTTTGCAGCTTCTTTTCCTTGCGGTGGGCAAGGTACTTGGTGATGGCGGCTTTCATCAACCGCCCGGTAAACTTTGTTCCGCTGACTACCAGCGTCAAAGTCCTGTTTTCCACTTCCTCCTGCATAGGTCATCGCCTCCTTTCCACGGATTTTGCAGGGGTGGCACTTGATACTAAGGCGGGACCACCAGCCGCCGCAGCAGGTATTTCAGCATGGCAGGCTCCTTTCAGCGCAGCTGGTCGGAGCGGTCATAGTACAGATGGCCTTGGCGCACTTTGGCATGGCTGAGAATCTTGATATGGCCCTTTCCTGGTTCTCCAGGCTTTTCTGGTATCCGACCTCCGTCAGAAACAGGCGGGTCCGTTCACCTTTCCAGCCCACCGGGGAATCGTCGGTCAGCACATCGAAGATAATCATGTGCCGGGTGTCCTCGGCAAATCGCTCCAAATCCATGTACTCATGGCCGTGGTAGTTCTGCGCCCCGGATTTGAGGCGCATTTCCTCCATCAGCTGGCCCACGGTCTTACGCTCAGGCATGGCGTGCGCCTCCTTTCCCGCGTCCCTGGCCCTTCACGGTCAGGATACCGTCCAGGGTGGTGGCGGTGATCCGCAGGCGCTCGGCGGTGGCAATGTCATTCTTCACGGTCTCGTCGATACCGTGGCCGCAGACCACCAGCACATGGGACCGGCGCAGGTAGTCCCGCGCCATATCCAGCCCGTCCTTGTGTTCCTGGGGAATCTCGTCCTTGAGGAAGGTAGGCAGGAACAGCACCGGGCAGATGGGCGAATACCCGGCGTCGTACACCTGACGGCAGTAGGCCGCAGCGTTCTCAGCGTTCTCATACTGGCTGTTGCTCCAGGGAGCCGTAATGTAAGCAAGGGGTCGTTTCATGGCAAAATCCTTTCTCCCGGTGTGTCCGGGCAGCAGAAAAGCGGCTGTTTACCAGCCGCCTGCGTACATATCGTGGTTGACTTGTGCGGTGTAGTGATTGCTGATGGTGGTCGGCGCATTGAACAGCACCGCAAGCAGATACTGTTTCATGTTGCGGATTTCGGTGGTATTGTTCCGCAGGCACTCCATGACAAACTCGATGTGGGAGCAGTCCAGCTTCAAGAAACGGGAGCGGACCACCTCATGGGGGAAGTCGCTGCCAGCAATTCGGGTGGTTTTCCGCTTGGCGCAGACGGTCTCCACCATCAGCTCCACAATCTCGTCCAGGTCCTCCCGATAGGTGGTAAACTCCCGGCACAGGTGGTCATACTCGATGTTCTCCAGAATCAAATCCCGATAACTTTCCATCTCTGAGACAGACATCGCATCCCTTCCTTTCCGTTCCGGCAGCTGTGCTGCCGCTGGCTCACGGAAGGGAATGGAATCGGTACTTGCTCCCTGAGTAATTGATTTTTGGGTATTTGATTTCTCTATATTTAATTCTGCGGGCTTTTCCGTATCCGGTTTATCCAGATACGGGTTTTCCGTATCTGGTGAAGCCGTATCCGGTTCAGCCGTATCCGGCCCAGGCGTTTCCGGCTGCCGGGGCTGGGGCTGCTCATAAATGACATACTCGGTATCGCTGATCCGGCCCTGCCGGTCCCTCAGCTGGTGGCGCACGATGTAACCGGCGGTTTCCAGCTCCCGCAGTGCATTACCGATGGCGTCCACGCCCTCCTTGCAGATTTTCGCAAGGCCACGGGTGGTATAGTTCCAGTCATCCGGCAGGGACAGCATCATGGAAAGCAGCCCCTTGGCCTTCAGGGACAATTCATGGTTCCGCAGGTGATGATTGCTCATTACCGTATAGTCGCGGGTTCTTTCAATCCGAAAGACCGCCATTGACTTCACTCCTTTCTGTTCTCAGGGCATGAAAAAAGCCACAATCCTGTAAAAAGAATTGTGGCAGTTACACTTTTTCATATTTTCTTGCGTGGAACCAATACAGCGGCCTTTGCGATTTCGGCTTAGAAAATGGTCCCGGTTCCTGAGAAAACGGGAGGGTCTGCAAAACCCGGTCAATGTCGGTGGATTCCATGTCATATTGGGACTGGCAGTTTTCCCGGATGGCATCCTTGATGCTCTGGACAGTACACATATTCATTCCTTTCCTTTCGTAGTGATGATGGGTTTACGGGTGGCGGCGGCGCTTGTCCGGCTTGAAGTCGAGGACATGGCCCTCGATCACACGGGCATACCGCTTGACTTTGATTTCCCGGCGCTTCTGGCTGTGAAGAGCGGCCTGATACCCGTCCTCCGTGAGAAACAGCCGCATTTCATCTCCGGGGCTGCCGTAGGAACAGGGACGCAGGACGGAAAACTCGATCATCCTGCGGGTGTTGTCCTGAAAACGCTCTACGGCGAGAATGTTGTGTCCTTTCAGCTCACGGGCTGAAATATCCCTCATAGGCAGCTCCTTTCATCGTTCCTGGTCTCTCTGGCGCTTCTTCTGCCACCCCTCCAGCAGCTTGATTATGGTCTCCTGCATCCGCTGGGGTGTGTAGCTCTTGGGAAAATACTTCCGCAGGATGTCGGCAGAAAGGGTCACTTTGTCGAGATCGCTTTTCTTTTCCTCGCCCATGATGACGCGCATCATATCGAGGGTCAAATGCCCCTCCTGACTGTATTTCTTGAGCCGCTGGGCCTGGGAAAGAGAGGGGGTAGCCTGTTCGCTGTCCATCGCGTCCAGCAAGTCCCGCTGTTCCTCTTTTTTGAGGAAAGACAGCTCGTAGGCCGGATTGAGCGCGATTTTCTTTTCATCCACCATATCCAGCAGTTCAGGGATCAGCTCCGTCAGGCGAATATAGCGTTGAATTTGATTTCGGCTCTGACCAACTTGCTCGGCCAAAATATCCCGCGACTTCTTTCCATCTGACTTGTGCCCAACTTGGGCACAAGTTAAATCGGACCGTTCCCCCTGGTGCTTCATGGCCTCCAGCTTCATCTTGTAAGCAAAGGCCCTCTCGCTGGGAAGCAGGCTTTCCCTCTGCAAGTTGCTGTCCACCATAATGATGGTGGCGGCATCATCGTCCAGGTCCCGGACAATGACCGGCATGGTTTCTTTCTCGGCCAGCTCACTGGCCCGGTGCCGCCTGTGACCGGCAACCAGCTCATAGCCGCCCTCCGGGTCCGGGCGGGCAATCGCCGGAACCAGAATACCATACTGCCGAACGCTGTCGGCGGTCTCCATCATGGCCTCGTCATCCTTGACTTTGAAGGGGTGGTTCTTGAAAGGATGCAGCTCAGACAGCGGGATTTCCCGTACTTTTTCCAGCTTGGCATCCTGGCGGCTTTCCTCGGTGGAAAACAAGTCATCGTATGGAGCCAGCTCTACTTTTTTCGCGCTGCTTTTCAAGTTTTATCACCTCCTGGGTCAGATTTTTGTACCCCTCCGCCACCTTGCCATTGGGGTCATGGGCGAAAATGCTCTTGCCCTCGGCGCTGATTTCCTTTGCCCGGACAGAATGGGGAATCTCGGTGCCGAATACCTTGATTTTGCTGCCGTAGGTCTCCCGCAGCAGGGCGGCAATCTCCTTGGCAAAGTTGGTGCGGTTATCCACCATCGTCAGCAATATGCCGTCGATCTGGAGCTTGGGGTTGATCTGCCGCTTCACCTTGTTTACGGTCTGGAGCAGCTGTTCCAGGCCCTTAGCGGGCAGGTACTCCGCCTGAACGGGGATTATGACCCTGTTGGCGGCGGCCAGGGCGTTGACCGTGAGCATACCCAGGGATGGCTGGCAGTCTATCAGGATGTGGGAATACTGTCCCTTGAGCGTGTCGATATACTGCCGCAGGATGGTCTCACGGCTCATGGCGTTCACCAGGGAGACCTCCATGCCGGAGAGCTGGATGTCGGCGGGCATCAGGTCAACGCCTTCCGGGTGGTGCAAGATACCCTCGCCGGGGCGCAGCGGCTCGTCCATCAGGATACGGCCCATCGCGTCGGACAGGGTAAAGGGCAGCTTGTCCGGCTGGGGGTGGCCCAGGCTGATGGTCAGGCTGCCTTGCGGGTCCCCGTCGATCAGCAGCACTTTCTTTCCAGCCTGCGCCAGCCCGATCCCCAGGTTCGCGCAGGTGGTTGTCTTGCCAACGCCGCCTTTCTGGTTGGCGATGGCGATGATTTGCGTGTTCAATGACTTCACCTCATTTCTGATTGGTGTTGTCATGTGCCTGCACAGCAGTCCTGGTAATGACAAAAGCCGCCACTTGAAACAAGTGACGGCTTCGCATAAATCCAATATTCTACTGTGTTTGAAATCAAAAGGCTTTGAGTTCCTTTCTGCTATTCATTTGTCGTTAATGAAACACCTCCTATAATTCGACTTATTTCAGTATGATTTTTCGGTTTGGAAAAGGATGAAAAAACCAGACTGAAAACCTCAAAACCCTTGATTCTACGGGGCTTTTCCGGTTTGTCGTAATTATACCGTAAGGGCACAGCCACATTTCACTCTTGATTGATATGGGCTTTTCTGCGGTGGCGATTGCTGACCGAGTTGGTCACGAAAGTATTGATATTACTTATCAGTACGCACACCTCTTTCCGTCAAAGCAGATTGAGATGGCAGAAAAATTAGATGATTTAGGGAAAGGAGATTTTGAAAATGTCAGCTAAGAACAGAGATAACAAAAATCGTTGGAGGAATATCACAGTAGGGTTTCGAGTATCGCCCGAAGAAAACGAACTCATTAACAGAGCTGTAGCTCTATCAGGATTGCCAAAACAGGAGTATTGTTACCGCCGTTGCTTAAATCAGGATGTGGTGGTACAGGGCAATCCGAGAGTGTATAAGGCGTTGAAAACGGAATTTGCCACAGTCCTTGCGGAACTGAAAAGGATTGAAGCAGGAAAAGGTGTGGATGATGAACTGCTGAGTGTAATAGAACTGATTTCCATTATTCTCGGCGGTTTGAAAGGAGAGGATGCGAATGGAGAATAAAAAAGAAATGACTATTCCAAATGTATCTGCGGCAACAGATGCGGAACAGTCACTTTCCAAATGTACTGACAATAGTATAGTCAATCAGGATACGGATTTCAAGGGGTACGAGCAATCTTTTGAAGAAATGCAAAGGGAAATACTCAGACAGTTAGACCCTTCCTATCTGAAAACAGTATCAATGACAACGCTGTATGATACGGTGTTTGAGGTTCAGACACCACTTATCGACGGTCTGCTCCAAAGGGGAACTTACCTTTTCGTAGGTTCCCCGAAAGTGGGAAAGAGCTTTATGATGGCACAGCTTGCCTATCATATCAGCACAGGCACACCGCTTTGGGAGTATAAGGTGCGTAAGGCAACGGTGCTTTATTTTGCCCTTGAAGATGATTACCCACGTTTGCAGAAGCGATTGTTTCAGATGTTCGGTGCAAAGGAGACAGGCAATCTGTATTTCGCAACGGAATGTAAAACGGTCAATGGCGGACTGGAAGAACAGATAAGAGGGTTTATGAGGGAACACCCAGACACAGGCTTGATTATCATAGACACCTTAAAGCGTGTGCGTGAAGCAGGCGGAGCAGATTACAGCTACGCAAGTGATTATGATGTTGTGGCAAGGCTGAAAGCGTTGGCAGACAGTTACAAGGTTTCAATGCTTATTGTTCATCATACACGCAAACAAAAATCGGAAGATATATTCGATATGATTTCAGGCACGAATGGTCTGATGGGTGCGGCAGACGGTGCATTTGTTCTCAGTAAGGACAAGCGTACTTCCAACAATGCCACACTTGATGTTGCTGGCAGAGACCAGCAGGATATGAAAATCCATCTTGTAAGGGACAGCGAGCGATTGGTGTGGAACTTTGCAAAATCGGAAACGGAGATGTGGAAAGAACCGCCCGAACCTCTGCTTGAGAAGATAGCGGATACGCTCTTTTCGGAAAGTGACAGATGGGAAGGAACTGCTTCGGAACTTTGCGAAAGGCTTGCGGTGGATATAAAGCCGAATGTACTTTCTTTAAGGCTCAGTATCAACGCAAGCAGGCTGTTTCGTGATTACGGTATCCGTTATCAGAACAGCCGCACACACGACGGAAGAAAGGTTTCACTTTGGAAAGAAACCGAGCAGACGGCGTGACAAACGGTGTCAAAGGTGTCAATGTTTTTGAGAGCAGCACGCTGTGAAAAACATTGTCACCATCGTCACACTTTGACACCGGATAAAGTTTAGGGGAGTGTGCAGAGAGTGCCTTTTCAAAGGCGGCTCTTTGGTCTCGCCTGCTGGCTCGGTCGGTTCGCAGGCGTGTGTGCCACCGGCACACGCTCACCCCTCGGAGAGCCTTCGGAGAACGCAAAACCTGTTTACAGGTCGCATTTTTGATGGGTGTACCCGTCAAAAGTGCTTTTGCGTTACTTTTGACAAAAGTAACAAAACCTGAGAATGTTGAAATTTACAGATGGGAGATGAAAAAATGCAGAGAACGATAAGTGCAATGGTCGGTAAAGGCTCGGTCAATCACAATAGCCGAAAGTTCCGAGCAGAAAATGTAGACGGAACTCGTACTCATCTCAATATCGACTACTGCAATGAAAATATAAAGACAGTTTATCACGAATTGTTTGATGAAGCATTGGAAAGATACAATGCCAAGCAGATAAGGTCAGACCGAAAGATAAAAGATTATTATGAAAAAATCCGAAGTTCCAAGCAGGAAAAACCGTTCCACGAAATCATTTTACAGGTGGGCGGTAAGGGAAATATGAACGCCGATACGGAAAACGGAGAACTGGCAAAGCAGATTTTAGATGAATACTATCAGGGTTTTCAGGAGCGAAATCCACAGCTTCGGGTGTTCTCGGCTCATCTGCATATGGATGAAGCTACACCACATCTGCACATAGATTTTGTACCTTTTACCACAGGCAGCAAGCGTGGACTTGATACAAGAGTGTCACTAAAGCAGGCTCTTGCAACGCAAGGTTTTAAGGGCGGCAGTCGTGGCGATACGGAGTGGTCGCAATGGATACAGTCCGAAAAAGAACAGCTTGCGGCGGTGATGGAACGTTATGGGATTGAGTGGGAACATTTAGGCACACACGAAAAACATCTTTCTGTTTTGGATTATAAAAAGCAGGAAAGAGAAAAAGAAGTGGCGGCATTAGGTGCGAAAATCGAGCAGAAACAGATTGAATTTGATGTGTTGTCGGAACGAGTATTGAACTATGATAAGGCAAAAGACGAGCTGTCAAATCTTGAAATAGAGCTTGATACTGCACCGAAATATCAGTTGCCAGAACCAGAGAAATTTATGACTGCAAAGGCATATAAAACCAAAATGGCAGAGCCGGTTGTAAGGAAATTGAAGCAACTTGTCAAAACGGTGCTTGCCCGCTGCTTTGAGGGGTGGGACAACTATCATAGGCTGAATACAGCGAATGCACAGTTATACCGCACCAATCAGCGTTTGGAGAAAGTCAATGAAAGATTGACCGAAGAAAACAAAATCCTAAAAGCAGAAAATAAAGATTACAGCCTGCTCCGTAAGGTTTTTGGTCGCAAACAGATAGATGATTTGTTGGAGCAGGCAAGAACAGTTAAAGGTCGCAAGCGTGATAATACACGATCACGATAGACAAAAATCACAGGAGGAAAAGGAAAATGACAAAGACAATTTTTGAAGAAATGGGCGGAACTTATAGACAGGTGGGTGATTATTTATTGCCGAACATCACAGTACCAGCCGAAGAAGAAATAGAGCCGATTGGTTTATGGGGGAAACGACATGCAAGGCATTTAAAGGAACACTATAAAGTGTTATATATGAACCTGCTGACAAGCGGAAAGCTGCATAGTTATCTTGCAGAAGTCGATAAGCAAGCAGAGGATATGTTTCTTCGACTGGTAAAGGAATATGCCGACAGACAAGATGTGACGGAACAATTAAAGAAAGATAATCCCTACGAATGGATTGGAAGAATGAATAATATTCAGGCTTGTGTGAGGGAAGTTGTAGGAACGGAGTTGATTTACACATAAGCGTTTTACGGTATGGTGCTCCTGCGTTTGCTGGAGTGCTGTGGTTGTGGTTGTAAAGAGGTTGTGAAAGATTGAATTTCGTAATGGTTGGATGTATAATTAGGAAGTGAAAATTTTAATTTGCACTTCCATAAGGTGAAATGTATTGACACAAAAAATACAGTATGATAGT
>OGUA01000426.1_pt1 | contig 19717 bp, 12 predicted proteins | sample 1573691 | NCBI WGS metagenome assembly OGUA01 (sample SAMEA2581925, study PRJEB24529) | metagenome | biome: Human gut stool | place: China | collected 2011 | reverse complement strand
CGGCCCCCTGATCGTCTGCGCCGTTATCTCCGCATACGATAAGCCCGAAAACTTCGAGGGCACCAGCAAAAAACACGAGCCGCTGAAAACTGCGGATATTCTTGAGGTGCTCAAGCACAACAAGCCCCTGCAGTGCTACATCGCCTCCAACGCTTCCGATAAGCTGGCACAGCAGGTAGGCAGCCAGGCCATCATCAACACGATGCTGAACGGCATCCTCATCGGCAACATGGGTCTTGCTACCACCCTTGGCGTGATCAGCATGGTGCCTTCCATCTTCTTTGCGGCCTTCGGTGCAAAGTATGTGGGCAAAAATGGCAGCAAGAAGGGCATCGTGACATGGACCTGCGTCAGCATGGCCATCGCCTCTGTGCTGTTCCTGTTCTTCATCTTTACCGACACTCGTCAGATCGGTGTGATCGGCAGCTGGAACATGATCGTTTACGTCCTGCTGACTCTGCTGCAGAATGGTTCCATGATGTGCATTACCACCTCCAACACTTCTTACATGGCCGATACCATTGACTACGAGCTGGACCGCAGCGGCCGCTATATCCCGGCTGTCGTTTCTGGTACTTACAGTCTGGTGGACAAGCTCATCACCTCGGTGGCTGCTGTCATCGCCACCGGTGCGGTCGCCCTTCTGGGTTACACCACCACCATGCCCCAGCCCACGGATTCCTACACCAGCGGCATCTTCTGGATGACCCTTGCCATCAAGTTCGGTCTGCCCATGCTGGGCTGGGTCATCACCCTGATCGCCATGCTGGGCTGCCCGCTGACCAAGGAAGAAATGGTCAACGTCCAGAAGCGCATCGCAGATAAGAAAGAAGCCCTTCGTCATGAAGTAATTGCAGAAAAGATGCAGTAACACCCTGCAAAGACCGAAAGGGCTCATACGCTCTTTCGGTTTTTGCTGATTCTATCCATCTTTTATAAATATAAAGGAGTTTTTACCATGAGCAAGACCATCCTGTTGAATCAGAGCGACTGGCATTTTACCAAGGAGAACCCTGGCATCCCCACCGCTGTTATGGGTGAGGCCATTGCCCTGCCCCACACCTGGAACGCAGTGGACGGTCAGGACGGCGGCAACGATTACTACCGCGGCACCTGCTGGTATACGCTGGCCCTGGCAAAGCCCACCATCCCGGCAGGCGGCAAGGCTGTTTTGCAGCTGGACGGCGCAGCTATGACCGCTGCCGTCTACCTGAACGGTGAAAAGCTGGCTGAGCACAAGGGCGGCTACTCCACCTTCCGGGTAGACCTGACCGACCACCTCAAAGAGGAAAATCTGCTGGCAATTTCCGTGGACAACAGCGACAACGACACCGTGTATCCCCAGAAAGCCGATTTTACCTTCTACGGCGGCATTTACCGGGATGTGACCCTGCACATCGTCCCGGCAGAGCACTTTGCCCTGCCCGCTAATGGCGCACCGGCACTGAAGGTGACCCCCATCGTCACAGACCTCGCTGCCAGGACCTCTGAGATCACCGTGGAAGCCGCCGTGGTGGGCGCACAGAACGTGACCTTTGCACTGGAGGGGCAGACCCTCACCGCCCCGGTGGAAAAGGGCACCGCAAAGGTTGTTTTCACGCTGAACAACGCCCATCTGTGGGATGGCGTGGACGACCCCTTCCTCTACACCGTATCTGCCAAGCTGGACAATGGCGAGGAGACCTCCGCCCGGTTCGGCTGCCGCAAGTTTGAGATTGACCCCCAGAAGGGCTTTATCCTGAATGGCAGGGAATATCCGCTGCGCGGTGTTTCCCGCCACCAGGACCGAAAAGGTGCGGGCATTGCCCTGACCAACGAAATGATGGAGGAGGATATCTCCATCATTCTGGAAATGGGTGCCAACACCATCCGGCTGGCACACTATCAGCACGCACAGTATTTCTACGACCTGTGTGATGAAAAGGGTCTTGTCATCTGGGCAGAGATCCCCTACATCACCATGCACATGACCAACGGCCGTGCCAACACCCTGACCCAGATGGAAGAGCTGATCGTCCAGAATTACAACCACCCCTGCATTGCTGTGTGGGGCCTGTCCAACGAGATCACTGCCGCCTCTGCGGTCAACGAGGATCTGCTGGAAAACCACCGTCTGCTGAACGAGCTGGCTCACAAGCTGGACCCCACTCGCAAGACCACCATGGCAAACGTGTTCATGCTGGAGACCACCAGCCCCATTCTGGAGATCCCGGACGTAAACAGCTACAACCTTTACTTTGGCTGGTATCTGGGAGAATTGGAGCAGAACGACGAGTTCTTTGATAAGTACCATGCCGATTACCCTGACCGCTGCATCGGCTTATCGGAGTACGGCGCAGATGCCAACCCCCAGTACCAGAACAGCCACCCGGAAAAGGGCGACTACACCGAGAGCTACCAGTGCATTTACCACGAGCACATGGCCAAGATGATCGCCGACCGCCCGTGGCTGTGGGCCACCCATGCGTGGAATACGTTTGATTTTGCCGCCGATGGCCGTGATGAGGGCGGCAAGCACGGCGAGAACCAGAAGGGACTTGTCACCTTTGACCGCAAGCTCAAAAAAGACCCCTTCTATCTCTACAAGGCCTATTGGAGCAAGGAGCCGTTCGTGCACCTGTGCGGCAGCCGCTATGTAGACCGCGCCGAGGATGTGACTGAGATCAAGGTCTACTCCAATCTGCCGGAGGTCTCGCTGTACAAGGACGGTCAGCTGGTGGAGACCCGTAAGGGCGACAAGGTGTTCACCTTCCAGCTGCCCATCACCGGCAAACACAGCATTGAGGCACGCTCCGGTGAGCACAGCAGCGTGATCCTGGTGAACAAGGTGGATACCCCCAACCCGGATTACGCCATGGACAACCGCAAGAACGTGGCCAACTGGTTTGACGGCGAGCTGGACGAAAGCTGCTGGTCGGTCAAGGACAACATGGCTGCCGCCACGGCAGACCCGAAAGTTGGTCCCATTCTGAAGCAGATCTCCGATAAAGCCGCCGCTGCCCGCGGAGATGTTGCCGCCGCCGTGAAGGACAACCCGGCTCTGGTGGCGATGATGGAGCGTGCCATGCGGCGGATGACCATTGAATCCATGCTGATGCAGGCCGGCGCTTCGGAAGAGGACATCAAGCAGCTGAACCGTGTATTGCAGGGCATTTCCAAGGAGTGATTCGATGAAACAAACCTATTGTAACCCCCTTGATCTGGGCTACCGTTACCAGCACATGAAGGAAGGTCCCCGTACAGCAGGTTTCCGGGAGGGTGCAGACCCCACGCTGGTATCCTTCAAGGGCAAATATTACCTCTTTGTTTCCATGTCGGCAGGCTTCTGGTATTCGGACGACCTGCTGCACTGGGACTTCCATGCAGACCCAGATCTGCTGATCTACGATTATGCCCCCGATGTGCGGCAGGTGGGCGATTTCCTGTACTTCTGCGCCAGCCGCAAGGGGCGCAACTGTCCCATCCTGCGCACCGCCGACCCCCTGACCGAGCCGTTTGCCGAAGTATCTGCGCCCTTTGCTTTCTGGGACCCGGACCTGTTCTGCGATGATGATGGCCGGGTGTACTTCTACTGGGGCTGCTCCAATACTACGCCCATCTACGGCGTGGAGATGGACCCGGACACCATGACCCCCATCGGTGAAAAGCAGGAGCTGATCTTCGGCAATGAAACCGTACTGGGCTACGAACGCCCCGGCAACAACGGCATTGTGGACCGGGAAGCCAGCGTGCTGTACCAGTCCATGAAGCAGTTCTATAACTCGGAAACCGGCAAGCTGGATCTGCCGCCGCAGATGGCAAACATCCCCGGCCTGAGTGCCGAAAGCCTGACTGCCATGTTCAACGCTGTGGGCAAACCCTACATTGAGGGTGCCTTTATGACGAAGCATGACGGCCTCTATTACCTGCAATACGCCTGCCCCGGCACCCAGTACAACACTTACGCCGATGGTGTATACACCTCCAATTCTCCGCTGGGGCCCTTTGTGCGGCAGGCATCCAACCCGTTTTCCGCAAAGCCTGGCGGATTCATCACCGGCGCAGGCCACGGCAGCACCATTGCCGACCGCTATGGCAACTGGTGGCACGCCTCTACCATGCGCATTTCCGTCAACTATGACTTTGAGCGCCGGGTGGGGCTGTTCCCTGCCGGGTTCGACAAAGACGGGGTTCTCTACTGCAACCAGAACTTTGCCGATTACCCGCACCGCATCCCGGCTGGCAAATTCGATGCTGCCAGCCAGCAGCCGGAATGGATGCTGCTGAGCTACAAAAAGCCGGTCACGGCTTCCAGCACTGCCGAGGGCAGCAGCCCGGCACTGGCAGTCAACGAGGACTGCCGCAGCTGGTGGAGCGCCGCCGGTACAGAGCCGGGCGAATGGCTCTGCGTGGACCTTGGCAAAGAGAGTGATATCCGCGCCATTCAGGTAAATATGGCAGATGAAAAGCTTGTGGTGGACTTCCCAGCCGACAGCTACGGCGATACCCGCAAGACCCGCCACATCGAGACCCGGCCGCAGATCTCCCATTACACGGTAGAGACCAGTGTGAACGGAGCAGACTGGACGATCCGCGAAACGGTTGACCGGGAGTGCTCCAACGGCTACTACGAATATGCCGACGGCATCCGCGCCCGGTATGTCCGGGTGACCGGCGGCGAACTGCCCTATGGGCAGGCACTGCGCATCAGCGGCCTGCGGGTGTTCGGCAACAGCGAGGGCGCAAAGCCCCCACAGGCCGAAGCCGCCGGGATTCGTGTGGATGCACTGGACGCAAAGATCACCTGGCAGCACATCGAAAACGCGCAGGGCTGCAATGTCCGCTATGGCGTTGCACCCGACAAGCTCTATCTGAGCTGGCTGGTCTACGATGCAGACGAAGTGACCCTTTCCACCCTGACCGCCGGGCAGGAATACTACATCTGCGTGGACAGCTTTAACGAAAACGGCATCACGCCGGGCAAGACATTCAAACTGGAGGGGTAAATCATGCCCATCAAAGCCGTGCAGCAATTTATGCTGGGCACTGTACTGAGCAACGAACAGCAGGCCAAAGAGACCCTTGCCGCCATGAAAGCCGCCGGGTACGACGGCATTGAACTGTGTGGATTTATGATTCATCCCATTGGCTTTGTGGTAAAGCTACTGACCAAAGCCGCTGGAATGCCGGTGGGCAAGGGCGGCAATCTGGACTGGCACAAGCTGGTGCAGGAGGCTGGGCTGAAGGTGATCAGCCTGCACACCGACCTTGGCAGTCTGGAACGGGATGCCCATGCAGTGGCCGAGGAAGCAAAAAGCTTTGGCACGGAGTATGTGGTCATCACCGGGATGTACCGCTTTGATTATGGCGATGAAGCCACGATGCACGAACTGGCCAAACGTCTGAACAAGGCGGGCGAGACCCTGCAAAAAGAGGGCATCCACCTGCTCTACCACAACCACAACTGCGAGCTGCGGCATGTGAACGCAGAAAAGCGCGCCTACGATATTTTAATCGAGGAAACGAATCCCGAATTTGTCAACTTTGAGTTTGACAGCTACTGGTTAACCGAGGGTGGTGCAAACGCCTTGGCGTGGATGCAGCGGCTTGGTCCTCGCATGAAGCTGTGGCACATCAACGACCGGGGCACCCGCATCACCGGCAGCGCCATTACCCCCATTCTGAAAACCGACAGTATGGAGCTGGGCACCGGCAACATGGACCTGGACAGCCTGATGGCGCAGGCCCTTGCCGTGGAGGTGGATGCCGTCATTCTGGAAAGCCACCGCAACTGGGTGGACAATTCCCCTGTCAAGAGCTTCCAGCTCAGTGCAAAATACCTTGCACAAAAATTCTGATCTGCCATTTTCTCATCATTTTCTTCATTATCCCCATAAAAGCAACGCCCCGCACCGGTTACTCCTTCCGGTGTGGGGCGTTGTGTTTTGCGGGGAATATTTCTGCGTTACAGGGTATGGGTTCCCGGCTGCAAGGTCAGCTTTCTGCCATCCGGGAGGACAACTTCTGCGGTCAGATTGCAGGGCACGGTGATGGTGTAGGTCACAGCATCGCCTGCATACTGCCAGCCGCTTTCAATGCGTCCCACCGGGGAATCGTACACCGCTTTTGCCCAACCCAGTGCAGGGTTCGGGGTGGGGGCGATGGTCAGGGTCTGGCCCGCCAGATGGATGCCGCACACACCGCCGAACAGCCAGCCGCAGATCGCGCCATAGGAGTAATGGTTCAGCGATTCGCTGGGGTGTCCGGCTTCGTCGATGCCGGTCCATGTTTCCCAGACGGTCGTTGCACCCTTCTTGACCTCGTACAGCCAGCTGGGGGCCGTGTCCTGCAGCAACAGTTTGTAGGCCGTGTCGGTGTGTCCGTGCTCCGCAAGCACTTTGCACAGGAACGGCGTGGACAAAAAGCCGGTATTCAGATGACAGCCGTTGTCCAGCACCATCTGGTTCAGCGTATCCGCAGCGGCTTGGCTCTCAGCTTCATCCAACAGACCGAATGCAATGGCACGGACATATTCACACTGCCGGTCGGATGTGATTTTTCCATGATCTGTAAAAGCTGCATGATAGGCAAGGCGGGCTTTTTCCGCTGTGTCACGGTACTGCGCTGCGTCCTCTGCCTTGCCCAGCGCCTGTGCAATTTCTGCCAGAAGCCGCCCGGAATAAGCCAGATACGCCGTACCCACGCTTTTGCGGGGGTTCATCATCGCCTGCATGGGGGTAATGCCCGGCTCACACCATTCGCCGTAGTCCAGACCGTTCAGAACCGTGTATTGGGCGTACTCGCCGGTCTGCTGCTCCTCGGTGGTCTGCTGGGCACGACCCAGCAGGAACGCATACCACTTCTGTATCATCTGGTAGTTGTCTGCCAGAATCTTGCGGTCGCCGGTGCGCTTATAAAGAGCGTAGGGCACCAGAATGGCAACATCGCCCCAGCCCGCCGACATACAGAGCATGGGGGTCATATAACCGGGGCGGCTGGTGGGCGGAGCAATGTTTGCCATGCGTCCATCCGGGTACTGGTTCAGGCGGCATTCGGCCAGCCATTTTTCCACCACCGGGTAGCAATCCATCAGGGTCAGACCGGTTTCAATGAACACCCCCATGTCGCCCGTCCAGCCGGCACGCTCACGGGTAGGACAGTCGGTGGGGATATCGCAGAAGTTGCCCTTCTGGCTCCACACACTGTTTTGCACCAGCTGGCTCACATCCGCATTGCCGCACCCAAAGCTGCCGGTGACCGGCATCTCCGAATAGACGGCATGGGCGGTAAACTCTGCGCCGGTCAGGTCGATGTCCGTTTCCACCTTTGCGTACCGGAACCCCATGATGGTAAAGCTGGGCTTATAGTGGTTTTCGCCCTCTTTGCAGATCAGTTCCAGCAGCTGTGCCGTGCCGCCCTCTTTGTGGCGGTTCCGATCCTGAAAGTTCTCCTGTGTGAAGTTGCCGTTCTCGTCCAGCGTTTCGCCGCAGAGCAGACGGATCTTCTGACCTTCGTGGGCAGTCAGCTTCATTTCTACATAGCCTGCCATATTCTGCCCGAAATCCAGAACCGTTTCGCCGTTGGGCGTGTGGAACAGCCTGCCCGCAAAGGCTTCCTGCTCCCGGATGGGCACGGTGTTCATGCCAATGAGGGGGAGCGTGTTGGGCGCAGTCCTCACGCCGTGCCAGCCGGTCAGTTTTCCTTCCAGCCGGGCATCGTACACTTCGCCCTGCTGCAGATCGTTCTGGCGGATGGGGCCGCACTGGGTTGCTTCCATGGAATTATCCGAAACACAGACGGGCGTTCCATCCACTTCCAGCTGGAACAGGACAGCCAGTTCCTTGCCGAACAGGTCTCGGTCACCATCCACGCCGGAAGTGCTGCGGTACCAGCCATCGCCCAGCGCGATCAGCAGTTCATTCTCGCCGGGATGAACAAGCACTGTCACATCGTAGGTCTGTGCCCCAAGGTGCTTGTCTGCGGTAAAGCTGCCGGGAGCAAGCACCATATCGCCGACCCGCTTGCCGTTCAGCCATGCCGTATACAGACCCTTGGCGGTAATATACAACCGTTTGCTTTCTCCTGCCGGGGCTGTGAACGCCTTGCGCAGATAGCTTGCCGGACGGTGGGGCTGATACGGCTGCGCCGTGCCTTTGCCGGAGGCTTCCAGTGCAACCTGCTTCTGCTCCCAGTTGGGCTTTGCAAAGGCGTTGATGGCATCAGTGCAGTCGATATCCGGCTCTTCCGTTTCCGGGCAGACCCACACGCCCTGCCAGTCGGCAAAAGGCAGACCCGTTTCAAAGACGGCTTCGCTCCACGCACCGGGCTGGTCATTTTCATCCCACAGCCGGATGCACCACTGTCCCCGGGTCTTGGGCGGCACAGGGGTGGGCATTTCGGTGTGCATCACACTGCTCAAGATCTTTCCGCTTGCCCACAGTGTTTCAGCTCCGGCGGTCACTTCGATTTCGTAGGCGGTCTGGCGCACACCTTCGGCGCACTGCCACGATAAAAACAGCGTCCCGGCATCTATGCCGAGAGGCTGGGTCAGATGATTCGTTTTCAGGTTTGTTGCTTGCATCATCCACATCTCCTTTTTTCCGTTTGATCTCTGCTCTTAATTATAAAGGGAAACCCACGGAATAAGGGTGCAAAAATTTGTGTTGCCGGTCAAAAAGTCGTGCTATTTATGATAATCCAAAAAAATCATCTTGCTTCACGACTTTTCATCCGTACTGTCTGCGGTTCTCCTGTTATACTTTGGATATCATAGCGCAAACCGGCCACCAGCCTGTATGATTTGCTACAGGTTGGTGGCCGGTTCTGTTATTTTTCGATTTCTTCCAATGCAGGCATGGCAGGGATCGCACCGTGGCGGCTGGTGGTGATGCTGGCAGCTTTATTGGCAAAGGCCAGAATGCTTTCCAGTTTGTCCACCGTCAGGGTGTCCAGCTCCTCCTTGCAGAGTTTGGACAGAGCCGCCCCAAAGAAGGTGTCGCCTGCGCCGTTGGTGTCGCCCACCTTGCAGGGGACGCCTGCCACATGACCAGTTTTCTCCCCAAAACGGTAGAACACGCCGTTTGCACCCAGGGTGACAAAAATCAGCCGGATGCCGTTCTCGGCAAGCTGGACTGTGCCCTCGGCACAATCGGTGGTGCCGGTGAGCAGGGGCAGCTCTTCATCGGAAACTTTCAGGATATCCACCAGAGGCAGGGGTGCTTTCATCTGAGCAATGGCGTCCTCTTTGTTCTTCCAGAGGTTGGCACGGTAATTCGGGTCATAAGTAATGACAGCACCCAGCTTTTTAGCACGGGCAGCAGCGTCCAGCGTGGCAGTACGGGAGGGGTCGGCGGTCAGACTGACAGAACCAAAGTGGACGATTTTCGCGGCTTTCAGAGCCTCGTCCGAAATATCCTCTTTGCTCAACATCACATCGGCGTTGGCGCTGCGGTAGAAGCTGAAATCCCGCTCGCCGGCGGCATCCACCGAGACCACCGCCATGGTGGTGGGGTGGTCTGCATCCACAGCCATGCCGGAAACATCCACCTTGTTCTCTGCCAGAACCTCTTTCAGGTAGCGGCCAAAGGCATCCGCACCCACCTTGCCGATAAAGGCGGTCTGTGCCCCCAGCCGGGCAGCTGCCACCGCCAGATTGGCCGGGGCACCGCCGGGGTTTGCGGCAAACTGCGGAATGCCCTTTTCATCCTTGCCGGTCTGGGTCAGGTCGATCAAAACTTCACCGATCGTTACAATATCCATGGCTGCTCCTTTCAGCGGCGCACCATCAGTGCCTGATAGGGTTTCAGCTCCACATCCGCCAGCCAGACCGGCTTACCGTCGGCGGTCTTATACTTGCCGCCCAGAGCGTCCAGACTTGCCCCTGCCGGGTACTCGGTAAAGTTGAACAGTCCCACCAGCGTTTCCTCGCCGCGCTTGCGTACCAGCGCCAGCACGCCGGGGTTATGGCTGTCCCATGTGGTCACCCACGCATCCGGGGCAAAGCAGGGGGCTGCCCGCATTTGGCGCAGCTGCTCCATGCCCTGCCACAGCTGGTTTTGCAGCGTGCCCTTTCGGGTGCGCTGCTTTGCATCCTCCCAGTTGAATTTACTGCGGTGCAGATTGCGGCTGTCCTCAACGTGGTCGGGGTCGTTTTTGTAGTCCCAGCCGTTGAGTTGTGCGATCTCATCTCCGCAGTTCAGCATGGGGAAGCCCTGCAAGAATGCCATAGCAGTGTGCAGCAGCAGGTCACGCTTCACCGCATAGTCCAGTGCGGTTTTATCGTCCTTTTCCAGTGCCTGCTCCACGCCGCACAGGCTGGCAGTGGTGCCGCAGCTGCGGGCATCGCCGGTAGCAGGGTCGTAGTTGTACAGTTCGCCCTTTGCCCAGCTGCCGGGGAAATTGCCCTCGTAGAAGTGGTACAGATATTCTTTGTGTTTCTGCGGGTCAATGCCGAGCCGGTTTTCCACCGCCTCGTCCAGACCCCAGCCGATGTCATCGTGGCAGCGCAGATAGTTCACGAACCAACAGTTGTCCGGCAGGGTGTGCAGGGCATCCAGTTGAGCCTTCAGCAGCCGGGTGTCCCGGCTGGCAAGGGCACCCCACAGGTTGACCATGGTGGACACGTTGTAGAGCATGTGGCATTCCGGTTTTTCCGGGGTGCCGAAATAAGCTGCCAGCTCCTTGGGAGCCATGACCACCTCGCCCTTGAGGATGACCGCCGGGCAGACACATTCCAGCACCATGCGGAGCATCCGCACAATGGTGTGCACCTGCGGCAGATTGCGGCAGGTGGTGCCCAGCTGCTTCCAGATATAGGGCACGGCATCAATGCGGAACACTTCCACGCCAAGGTTGGCAAGGTGCAGGATGCTCTTGGTCATGTCCACAAACACCGCCGGGTTTGCGTAGTTCAGGTCCCACTGGTAGTCGTGGAAGGTGGTCAGCACCCACTTGTGCATCTCCTCACACCATGTAAAGTTGCCGGGCGCGGTGTTGGGGAACACCTGCGGCACGGTCTGCTCGTACTGGTCGGGGATGGTGCGGTCATCATAGAGGTGGTAATAGGCCTGAAACCACGGGTCGCCTGCCTTTGCAGCCATGGCCCAGCGGTGTGTGCTGGCGGTGTGGTTCATGACAAAATCCAGACACAGGCTGATGCCTGCCTTGCGCAGTTCACGGGTCAGGTTTTCGAGGTCTTTGTTGGTGCCAAGGGCAGGGTCTACCGTGTCGAAGTCCTCCACCGCATAGCCACCGTCGTTGTGGGGGTGGGGCATCTGCAAAAGGGGCATCAGGTGCAGATAGGTCAGCTTCTGTTCCTTGAGGTAGGGCAGCTTCTTTGCCAGTTCTTTCAAATTTCCGGCAAAGAGGTCGGTGTACATGGTCATGCCGAACATATTGCCCCGCTTATACCAGTCCGGGTCGGCAGAGCGTGCCTTGTCCAGTGCTTTCAGCTCGGCGCTGCGGGCGTTGTAGGCTTGTGCCATCTCCTGCTCCAGAACTTCCAGCCCTTCCCGGTTGTGGTACAGCTCCATGAACAGCCATTCCAGCTCGTCCTTGTGCTTGGCAAGCCGGACTGCAAAATTATCTTGACTTGTCATCTTTCTTTATCCTTTTCGTGTAAGATGAAGCTGCACGCTGGGGTAATCGCCAAACAGCTGCGGCAGGACAAGTCCCGCATACAGCAGCGTGCTGCCGCTGAACCGCATTCCCTTGTGAATGCCGTCCTCTACGTCGTGGGCATACTGAGAGCCGAAATAGTCGATGCCATCCAGCTCATACACAGCGTCTTCTTCCAGCCCACGGAAGCACAGGTGGATGGGCAAGGGATTTGCCTGCGGATGGGTCACCACCAGATTCAGCAGTGCCTCGCTGCCGTCCTCTGCGGCAAACTGCCATGCCGTGAAATATGCGTTTTCTGCCGGGTCGGTCAGCCGGTAATAATCGCCGGTGCGGATCAGGTCGTTCAGCCGTTTGAACCGCTTGATCTGGTTTTTCACTGCGGTGCACTCGGCGCGCTTCAATTTGCCCAGATCCAGCTCGTAGCCAAAGGTGCCGCTCATCGCCACCACAGCACGGGTGTCGATGGGGGTCGTGCGGCCGGTCTGGTGGTTGGGGCAGGCAGAAACATGAGCACCCATGGTGCAGACCGGGTAGCCAAAGGAGGTGCCGTGCTGGATCGTCAACCGTTCAATGGCATCGGTATCATCACTGCACCAGATCTGGGGATAGTAGCACAGCATTCCGGCATCAAAGCGTCCGCCGCCGCCTGCACAGCCCTCGAACAGCACCTCCGGGAAGCCCTGCGTCAGCCGCTCTGCCAGCGCATAAACGCCCAGCATATAGCGGTGCATGATCTCACCCTGCTGCTCGGCAGGGAAAGCACGGCTGTACACATCGCTCATGCTGCGGTTCATATCCCACTTGATATACTCAATGTGATGCTCCCGCAGCAGCCTGCCGATCGCCTCTGCCAGATAGTCCACTACCTCCGGGCGGGAGAGATCCAGCACCAGCTGGTTGCGCCCCATGGCGGGCTTGCGTCCGGGCAGGGTCAGCGCCCAGTCCGGGTGGGTGCGGTACAGCCGGGAGTTCTCGTTGACCATTTCCGGCTCGATCCACAGGCCGAATTTCATGCCCAGCGCATGGATTTGCTCGATCAGCGGGTCCAGTCCGCCGGGCAGTTTTTCGCAGTTCACGGTCCAGTCGCCCAGACCCTGATTGTCGTCATTCCGGGTGCCAAACCAGCCATCGTCCAGCACCATCATCTCCACGCCGAGAGAAGCCGCTTTTTCAGCGATCTTTACGATCTTTTCGGTGTTGAAATCAAAATAGGTGGCCTCCCAGTTGTTGATCAGCACCGGGCGGCGTTTGTCCTTCCATGGGCCGCGGCAGATGTTGCGCCGCAAAAAGCGGTGGTACTGCTGGGAAAGCGGGGTCAGACCCTCTGCCGCAAAGGAAAGGATCACCTCCGGAGTGTCAAAGGTCTCGCCCGGCTTCAGGTTCCACGCAAAGCGTTCCTCCTGAATGCCGCTCACTACCCGGACAAGCCCGGTCTGAGAGCGTTCCACATCCATCTGGTAGCTGCCGGAATAGACCATCATCACCCCGTAGCAGGCACCGCTGGTCTCCGTTGCATCCTGCTGGCAGAGGATCAGGAAGGGATTGTTGTGGTGGCTGGAGCTGCCCCGCACCGAAGAAATGGTCTGGATATTGGTGCCCACGGCTTCCCGCTCCAGCTGCCGCTCCATGGCGGGTCTGCCGTGGAAATGCAGCAGATCCCATCTGCCAAAGGGCAGATCCAGACAGGCAGATGCCGCCTTATCCAGCCGCAGCGTGGCATCGCCGTGGTTTGTCAGCCGCGCCGCGCGGGTGATGACATCCTGCTGTGCAAACACGCCGTACAGCAGTTCCAGCGTCAGACCGGTGGTCTCGTCCTGCATTCGGACGATCAGGGTCTCGGCATCGTTTTCCTCTGCATGGGCACAGGGCAGACCGGTCAGCTGATATTTGCCCGCCTCCACCGTGTGGCTCACATAGGTAAAGTCTGCGCCAAAGGCACCACGGCTGTCAGCCACCGTCAGGCAGGACAGACGGAAATCGCCCACATTGCAGCCGGTATACTCCTGCGGGAGCAGATCCGGGGAAACGCCCCGGTGGGTGCGGTAAGCGTAGTAATCCGGCGAAAATCCCCGGTCTGTGCGGGGATACAGCTGCATCAGATCGCCTGCACCGATTTTTTTACCATAATACAGGTGCAGCAGATGTCCCAGCGCATCCACCTTCATGTGGTAGCTGGTATGGGCGGTCTCCAATACAAAAATGCGGGAGTCAGAATCAAATCGAATGCTCATTGGTTCAACACCTCAAAGAATTATTTTCAACAAAAATGCCGACAGGCAGGCGGTCGTATGGGAACGGCTACCCGCCTGTCGGCTATGATGAAGGAGAAATGTGAATTGCTTATTTACCGCCGGTCATGGCAATGCCCTGAATAAACTGCTTTTGGAAGATCAGGTACAGGATCACCATGGGGATCATGGCCAGCAGGCTGCCTGCCATCAGCACCGGGAAGTTGGTGGTGTACTGACCGTTCAGGGTAGAAAGGCCGGCAGACAGGGTCATCATGTTCAGATCGGTGTTACAGATCAGCGGCCACATCAGGTCGGCATAAGCGAACACCGCCGTAAAGATGGCCAGTGCCGCCATGCTGGGGCCGGTCAGCGGCAGCATGACCTTGACAAAGGTCTGCCACTTGTTGCAGCCGTCCAGATACGCCGCCTCTGCGATCTCGTTGGGGATGCCCAGATACGCCTGCCGCAAAAAGAAGGTGCCGAAGGCGCTGACCAGACCGGGGAACACCAGCGCGAAGATGGAGTTGGTGGCCCCCATCTTTGCCAGCATCTGGTACTGCGGAATAATGAAGATCTGGCTCGGCAGCATCATCTGGATCAGCACCAGACCGAACAGCAGCTTTTTGCAGGGAAATTCCAGCTTGGCAAAGGCATAGCCTGCCATGGAGCTGAACACCACCGCAAAGATCACACGGAACAGGATCAGCAGACCCGTATTGATGTAGAGGTTGGTAAAGGGCAGGCTCTGCAATGCCTTGACAAAGCTGTCCAGATTCCAATGGGAGGGCAGGATCTGCGGCGGGATCGCCATAGACTCGGCCTGCGTCTTGAAGCTAGTGAGCACCATCCATACAAAGGGGAAGATCATGCTGATGCTGCCGAGGATCAAGACCAGATAGGTAAAGAACGTTACGACATTCTTTCTGGTTTTCAGACTGGCATTCATAGTTTACACCTCGTAATTGACCCACTTCTTCTGACCGATGAACTGCACCAGGGTGACCAGACCGATCAGCAGCACGGTCCACACCACAATGGCCGATGCGTAGCCCTTATTGCCGGCAACAAAGCTCTCGCGGTAGAACAGGTACATCAGGCTCTGTGCACTGGTCAGCGCAGGGTTCGTCTGCTCCACCATCATGTAGATCAGATCGTAGACCTTCAGGGAAGCCATCAGCCGCATAATGAGCACCACAAACAGGGTGGGCGACACCATGGGCAGCGTAATGCTGAAGAACTGGCGGATCTTGGATGCACCGTCCAGCTCGGCGGCTTCGTACAGGGACTGGGAAATGTTCTGGATGCCGGACAGCAGCAGCACGGCATCGTAGCCGATGGAGCTCCAGATGGAAACGATAGCACAGGTGACCAGAACGATCTTGGGGTCGGTCAGCCAGCGGATGTTCGTGCCAAGGACCTGATTCAGAATGCCATACTCCGCATTGAAGATCCACTTCCAGACCATTGCAACCGCAGCAGGAGCCACCACCATGGGCAGGAAGAAGATGGCGCGGAAGGCGGTCTTGCCCTTGATCTTCGCGTTCAGCAGCACTGCCACGATCAGTGCCAGAAAAACGCCCACCGGCACAGTGAGGATGCAGAAGTAGATGGAGTTCCAGTTTGCCTTCCAGAATTCCGCATTGCGGAACATTTCAAGGTAGTTTTCCAGACCGCAGAACTGATAGGCTCCAAAGGCTTTCGTCTTGGAAAAACTCATGTAGATGGTCTGGAAGAACGGGATAATATTCAGGATCATCAGACCGAGGATGGTGGGAGCTACCATGACCAGCCCCCAGAAACGCCCATCCCGGCCCAGCTTTGATGTGCTTTTCATTTGGTTCCTCCCAAGCTGCATTTTCAGCCCGCACTGGCCTGATCCACGATGTCCTGCATCTTCTGCAGGCCGGTTTCGATATCCTCGGTACCTGCGTAGATCTTCAGCAGCTCATCATTGACCTTGCTCTTCCACTCCGGGCGAGAGGCGTTGTTGACGCTCTGAATGCTGTACTCAAACATCTCAATGAAGCACTGGATGTTGATGGGATACTCTGCAAAGCAGCCTGCCCAGGTATCCTCCAGACCCTGATAGGCAGGGATGGCCGCACCGCTTTCGCCCTGAATGCGCTGACCCTCCTCGCTGCCGAAGAACTTCAGGATATCCTTCACGGTATCCAGATTCTTGTTGCTGGCAGCAGTCGCGTAGCACAGACCGTTGGAGATGGTGGCACGGCCGTCTCCGCTTTCCGGGGCGGGGCACTTGGGCAGAACAGCCACATCCCACTTGCCCACCATTTCGGGGTAGTTCTGCAGCTCGGCAAGGATGTTCCAGTCGCCTTCCAGGAACATTGCGCCCTTCTCGGAGAAGAATGCAGTGCCGGGAGCGGTCTCGGCAAAGTAGGTCTGGTCCGGGCACCAGTCGTTCTGCTGGAGACCGATGTAGAACTTCATTGCCTTTTCGGTGGCAGGCTGGGTAAAGCCCGCCTTGGTCTTGTCCTCGTTCAGGATGTAGCCGCCGGCCTGATACACAAAGTTCCAGTAGCCAAGCTGGTCATCGGCGTATGCCATATAGCCGTACTTGCCGGTGGCAGCGTAGATCTTCTCGGATGCGCTGACCAGATCGTCCCAGGTCCAGTTCTCGTCCGGGTAAGCAACACCGGCAGCATCGAACATCTCCTTGTTATACACCAGACCGACCGTGTCCTTGTCCTTGGGGACTGCATACAGGGTACCGTTGGAGCCCATGGCGTTGGACAGCGAGATCTCCGAGAACTTGTCCTTTTCCACAATATCGGAGCAATCTGCCAGCATTCCATTGTCAGCGTACTTCAGAATTTCATTGGTGTGCATCCAGAAAATATCCGGCATCTGGTTGCTGGTGGCTGCAGCCTCCAGCTTGGTCCAGTATTCGTTCCAGCTGGTGACCTGCACCTCAATGCTGACCTCCGGGTGCTGCTGGGTGTAGGCCGCACACATAGCCTCCATGCCCTCCTTCTGTGCAACGTCCCAGATCTGGAAGGTCAGTGCCTTCTTGCCGCCGGAAGAACCGCTGCCGCTGTTGCCGCCGCAGGCTGCCAGCATGGATGCGGCGCTCATTACTGCCATTGCCTTTACGAATTGTCTGCGAGAGATCTTCATTTTTGTTCTCCTCCAAAGTCCTTATTCCGTAGTGTGATCTTCGTATGGTGTTGCACCGGCCGGGTCGATTTTCTTGCTTTTGTCAGCTCTTACAAAAGCAGCGAGAAAATTTTGTGCATCATCACATTGCACAGTTTCTTTTCTCTTGTTGTGTCATTATTATACTATCTGCCAGCAGTTTCGTAAATGCAAAAATGCGACTTGTTATATCTCAATTTGAAGGAATACTACGAATTATGTTGAAGTCATAACGCATTTTGGTATATAATAAGAAAAAGCGGACAGGAGGCATCTTGTATGCAAGAATGTACAAAAAGAAACGTATCAACGGAAACAAAATGCAGGTTCCATGTGTTTCAGGATGAGCGATTCGTCGATCTCAACTTATACCAATATGGCTGGGAGCAGACAGAGCCTCTGCACTCCTATGGTCCCTATGCCCGCAACCACTATCTGTTCCACTATGTCATCTCCGGCAAAGGGCTTCTGCTTGCAAACGAGCAGGAATACACCATCGAGGGCGGGCATGGTTTTCTGATTGCTCCCGGTCAGGTCACCACCTACCGTGCCGATGAACAGGAGCCGTGGGAATACACATGGATCGAGTTTGACGGTCTGCGTGCCCACGAAGCCCTGAACCTTGCAGGCATCAGCGGACAGAACCCGGTGTACTCGCCTGCAAGCGCCAAAGCCGGACAGCTGCTGCAAGAGCAGATGCTCTTTCTGGTAAATCACAGTCAGGACAGCCCCATGCGTCAGATCGGCTACGGCTTTCTGTTTCTGGATCAGCTTGTACAGTCCTCTGCCTCCCATCAGGCACAAAGTCCCCGCCGCCTGCGGGACTTCTACATGAAAGAGGCTCTGTCCTTCATCGAGCAGCATTACAGCGAAGATATTTCCATCGAGGACATCTCCTCTTTCTGCGGACTGAACCGCAGCTATTTCAGCAAGGTGTTCCGGGATACCATGGGCGAAAGCCCGCAGGGGTTCCTACTGCACTACCGCATGGCACGGGCGGCACAGCTGCTGACCGAAAGCCGCCTGCCCATCAGCACCATCAGCACCATGGTCAGCTATCCCAATCAGCTTCACTTTTCCCGTGCGTTCAAAAATGTATATGGCATCAGTCCACGGGACTATCGTGCAAAACATCTTGCACTATAAAAATGGTCTCATTCTCCGCTATACGTCTTTCGTTTTTCCGACATATAAAAACGCCCCATTTGTCAGACCGAATCCTGTCGGACAAATGGGGTGTTGTTCATTCAGGGGCGCACTCTGTTTTTTTGTTTGCGTTTAATCTTCTAACCCATGGCTCTCAGTTACGTTTTTCAAATATTCCTCCGGGTCACCATTCAAAATCAAATCAGCATAGCCCAGCGGGTCATTGTAGATGAGGTAGTCCAGCTCTGACCGCTGCGCCATGGTTACATCCAGCACATCCTCGACCCCGGTGCAGTCAATGGAGATCATTCTCCCATCCCGGAGCAGCAGTTCCACGCAGCCGGTGTCCATGTTGAAATGGCAAACTCTTGCATCGTACTTCATGTTTGTGTCCTTTCTGCCTTACGGCACTCTTACAGTGGTCTGTCGTGCTTTCTTATGATAAGGTCTAGGACGTTTTTCGATGGAAGCAAGGGATTCGTTCTGTTTCCCAAAGAATACAAAAAAATCCGAACCCTTCTCCTATCGGAAAAAAGTTCGGATTTTGTTGTTGTGGTGCACCTCGCGCACTCATATCCGAACTTTTCTCTGCTTTCACGGCTTCCCCGAAAGCGACCGTTTCCGTACCTTCCTTATAATTAAAGGTAATGAGGACCTTATCATCGTAGAGATAGATGGCATTGATGAAGGTATCCACCAACGCCTGCCGCTGGTCTTTCAGGCTCATGTCCAACTTGCGGAACCGCATCAGCCATCGCAATCCAACTTTTTAATGCAACAGCAACATCGTTGAATTGCATATCACAAATATGCTGTTTTCATGTTGCACTAATTTCTTGCCTTGCGATAAAAGCCGCCATCATTCTCAGATCGTCCAATTCTGGCTTGCCGACTGCAGATTCACCATGTGGGTGTACAGTCCCTTCCGGGCGTACAGCTCTGCCGGGCTGCCCTGCTCGGCTACGATGCCGCCCGACAGCACCACCACCTGATCCGCACCGGCTACGGTGCGCATCCGGTGGGCGATGATAAGGACGGTTTTGTGCTTTATGAGCCGCGAAAGAGCCTCCTGAATGGCAGTTTCGTTCTCCACGTCTAGACTGGCGGTGGCCTCGTCCAACAGAATGATGGGCGCATCCTTTAGGAAGGCGCGGGCAATGGAAATGCGCTGACGCTCGCCGCCGGAAAGGACGCAGCCATTCTCGCCGATGTTCGTGTTCCACTTATCCGGCAGCTTTTCGGCAAATTCCTCGCAGTTTGCCAGCTTTGCCGCCGCAAGGACCTCCTCGTCGGTGGCACCCTTGCGCCCCAGACGGATGTTTTCCAGGATCGTGTTGTCAAACAGCGTCACATCCTGAAACACGATGGAATACAGGCTCATGAGCTTTTCCGGGTCGATTCGGGAAACCTCCATGCCGCCCACGGTGATGCTGCCCTTCTGGTAGTCCCAGAACCGTGCCGCCAGTCGGGAAACGGTGGTCTTGCCACCGACAGGTGGGAGCACATCAGCGCCGCAATGTAAACAAGGTAAGACAGTACTGCGAATAACACTGCCATCCAGCCGTAATGTGGGATGTTCACCGCCTGCA
>OGUA01000425.1_pt1 | contig 19727 bp, 10 predicted proteins | sample 1573691 | NCBI WGS metagenome assembly OGUA01 (sample SAMEA2581925, study PRJEB24529) | metagenome | biome: Human gut stool | place: China | collected 2011 | reverse complement strand
GATGTGCGCACACGCACCGAAGAGATCGAGCGGCTGACCCTGGCCTCCTGGGCAACATTCAGCGATGCCAGCCGGGGCCGGGTGAGACCCGAAGAGCAGGACCCTATCCGTCCGGTGTTCCAGCGGGACCGTGACCGGATCATCCACTGCAAGGCGTTCCGGCGGCTCAAGCAGAAAACGCAGGTGTTTCTCTCACCGGAGGGCGACCTCTACCGCACCCGGCTCACCCACACACTGGAAGTGGCGCAGATCGCCCGCACCATTGCCCGCGCCCTGCGTCTCAACGAGGATCTGACCGAGGCCATCAGCCTGGCCCATGACCTGGGGCACACGCCCTTTGGCCATGCGGGAGAGAGCGCACTGGACAAGCTCTGCCCGGAGGGATTCCGGCATTATATGCAGAGCCTGCGTGTGGTGGACAAGCTGGAAAAGGACGGCAGGGGCCTGAACCTGACCTGGGAGGTGCGCAACGGCATCGTGACCCATACAAAGGGCACCTGGGCGGCCACCCCGGAGGGACGCATCGTCCGCATGGCGGATCAGATCGCCTTTGTGAACCACGATATCGAGGATGCCGTGCGTGCCGGTGTGCTGGACCCGGCCACCCTGCCCAGAGAATGCACCGCCGTGCTGGGCGAGACAAAGTCTCAGCGCATCACCACCATGATCAACAGTATCCTTGCCAACAGCGATGGGGATGTGAAGGTGGGCGCAGAGGAAAACGAAGCCTTCCTGGCGCTCAAGGATTTCATGTACCGCACCGTCTATGTGGATCGCAGCGCCAAAAAGGAAGAACAGAAGGTGGAAAAGGTGCTCACCGAGCTGTATGAGTATTACCTGACCCACATCGAACAGATGTCCAACTTCTACCTGCAGCTGGCCTATCAGGAAGGACGCGACCGTGCAGTGACGGACTATATCAGCGGCATGAGCGATGAATTTGCCATCCGTACCTTTGAGGATGTCTTTGTGCCCCGCAAGTGGCATGTGTTATAAAAGGAGCATCGGAATACCAAAATGATCCCACACGAATATATTGAGGAACTGACCCGCCGCACCGATATCGTGGATGTGGTGGGCAACTATGTCCAGCTCAAGCGGAAGGGCCGGCTCTACGGCGGTCTGTGTCCCTTCCACAGCGAGAAGACCCCCTCGTTCTACGTCTACCCGGACACCCAGAGCTTTTACTGCTTTGGCTGCGGTGTGGGCGGCGATGTCATCCATTTCGTCCGCCGCATCAACAGCATCGACTACACCGAGGCGGTCAAGATGCTGGCTGCCCGCGCGGGAATGCCGGAACCGCAGGAGGACGACAAAACGGGCCGCCTGCGTAGCCGCATCCTTTCCATGAACAAGGAAGCCGCGCGGTACTTCCACGCCTGCCTGAACTCCACGGTCGAGGAAGCCCGGCAGGCCCGGGCCTACTGGCGGCGGCGCGGTCTGGACGACAAGACCATCGTCCGGTTCGGGCTGGGCTATGCACCGGATGACGGGCAGGGGCTGTACCAGTATCTGCGCGATAAGGGGTACAACCAGCAGGAGCTGGATGCCAGCGGCCTGTTCAAGCGCAGCCAGTCAGGCCGGATCTACTGCCTGTTCTGGAAGCGGGTGATGACCCCCATCTTTGACCTGCGGGGCAACATCATTGCCTTTGGCGGGCGTGTGCTGGATGATTCCAAACCCAAGTACGTCAACAGCCCCGAGACACTGGTCTATCACAAGTCGGATACCGTGTTCGCTCTGCAGATCGCCAAGAAGAGCGCTTCCCGGCGGTTCGTTCTCTGCGAGGGTTACATGGACGTTATTTCCATGCATCAGGCGGGGATCGACACGGCGGTCTGCGCCTGCGGCACGGCCCTGACTCCGGATCAGGTAAAGCTCATCAGCCAGTACGCGGAGGAAGTTATCCTGAGCTACGACTCGGATGAGGCCGGTCAGAAGGCCACCCTGCGCTCGCTGGAACTGTTCCGCAACAGCCCGGTCAAGGTGGGCGTGCTGCAGATCCCGGGTGCAAAGGATCCGGATGAGTACATCAAAAAGTATGGCTCCGAGCGGTTCAAGGCACTGCTGGACGGTGTGGGAAACGCGCTGGACTTCCGGCTGAGGCGGCTCAAGAACAAATACGACCTCAAGCAGGATGCCCAGCGGCTGGAATATGTCAAAGAAGCCGTGAATATGCTGGCGGAGCGCTCCAACCCCACCGAGCAGGAGGTCTACGCCGGGCGGCTGGCCGAGGAGACGAACATCTCCAAGAACGCCATTATGACCCAGCTTGCCGATGCGGTAAAGCGTTCCAACAGTAAGCGCCGGTGGGCGCAGAATCAGGCACGGCTGCAGTCCGGTGAGATGCACCAGATCAGCGTGCCTTACAGTGCGGGCGGCTCTCAGGCGCTGGGGGTTGCCTCGGCAGAACAGCGGCTGCTGGCCGCCATGCTCCGGGAGCCCAGCTATATCCCGCAGGTGCGGGCCCAGCTCAGCCCGGAAAAGTTCGTTCTGCCCCAGCAGAAGGAGCTGTACGAAGCATTTCTGCAGTGCCGGGAGCAGGGAATCGAAATCAGCCTTTCCACTCTGCGCCCCTTTGTGAGCGAAGAGGCGCTGAATGAGTTGAGCCGCCTTGCGGCACAATACAGCGATGTGAACTGTACGCCGGACGATATCCGGCTCTATCTGGACCGCATTGCCCGGGGCACCCCCGTGGCAGGCAAGGCGGCCGAAATGTCCAATGATGATTTGATACGGTATCTCCAGTCGATGCGAGAAAAGAAGCAGGGCACAGACCCTGCGGACGACTGACCGTTCCTCTCCTCCGGCTGGAGCTGGAAGGAGAAAGAATCATGCGGAAATTGTCGCAGACGGAAGAACTGGTAAAGATCCTGGCAGGCCGGGCCCGCCGCCATACCCTGACACCCGAGCAGATCAGCCGGGCCATGGATGAGCAGGAATACGATGTATCCGGGCTGGATGCGCTGTATGCGGCGCTGGAAGCCCGGGGCATCCGTGTAACCGAAGAAGAAGCGGACATGCCCATGCTGGATGAAACACAGATCGGGGAACTGGAGCACGAGCTCTCAGCCGAGGGCGTAGCGCTGGATGACCCGGTGAAGGCATATCTGAAGGAGATCGGCCGGGTGCCGCTGCTGACAATGGAACAGGAGCTGGAGCTTGCCCGGGCCGCGCAGGCCGGGAATGCGGATGCCCGGCGGAAGCTGAGCGAAGCCAACCTGCGGCTGGTGGTCTCGGTGGCCAAGCGCTATGCCGGGCGGGGGCTGCCCTTCCTTGACCTCATTCAGGAGGGGAACCTCGGCCTGATGAAGGCGGCGGAGAAGTTTGAACCTGACCGGGGGTTCCGGTTCTCGACCTACGCGACATGGTGGATCCGGCAGTCCATCACCCGGGCCATTGCCGATCAGGGGCGGGTCATCCGCATCCCGGTGCATCTGGTGGAGAGCATCAACCGGGTAAAAAAGACGACAGGGGAGCTTTTGCGCAAAAACGGCAGGGAACCTACAGCCGAAGAGATCGCCGTCCGGCTGGACATGGAGCCTGACCGGGTGCGGGAGCTGCTGCAGCTGGCGCAGGACCCCATCAGCCTGGAAACACCGGTGGGTGAGGAAGAGGATGCCCACCTGGAGGATTTTATTCAGGATGAGGAAGCAGGCGTTCCGGTGGACGAGGCCGGGCGGGAACTGCTGCGGCGGGAGCTGGCAAACGTCCTCAAGAGCCTGACACCCCGGGAGGAACGGGTGCTGACCCTGCGCTTCGGGCTGGAGGACGGGCAGGCCCGCACCCTGGAAGAGCTGGGAAAGGAGTTCAACGTGACCCGGGAACGCATCCGGCAGATCGAGGCCAAGGCACTGCGCAAGCTGCGCCATCCCAGCCGCGCAAAGCGCCTGCGGGATTATCTGGAAGAATGAGTATGTAAGGGCACCGCGGGCAGCTGCGGTGCTTTTTGCATGGGCAGGGGAGAGCACGCATCAAGAGCCAAGGTGTACAAAATGCACAAGGGTGTTTTTGGCGAGAACGTGCAAAACTCAAAAATCAAGAGCCAAAATACGCAAAGCTTACACGCGCCCGTACGTACCATGAAATCGCGGGCTTGACAAAAATATTGGGCCAAAATGCGAAAAATGGCTTGACAGCAAGGCTTTTGAGGTGTATACTGCATTAGTATCACATAATGGCCTAGTGCGCCAAAAAGGGAGCTGCACTGGAAGCGGCTGGACGGTGTTGACCGAAAAGTTTGTGAAAAGCGACGAACTTCCTTGGAGGATACGGGTCGATTTATGTGTGTGTGCTCAAATCTGACCCGTATAACGCAATATCCGTAGAGTATAAAAGTAAGGAGTGGTTGATTTTATGATGAAAGTCAAGCCCGTAAAGCTCGGCAAAACCGAGCGCATGAGCTTCTCCCACATCGACGAAGTCATCAGTATGCCGAACCTCATCGAGGTCCAGAAGAACTCTTATCAGTGGTTCCTGGACGAGGGCCTGAAAGAGGTCTTCCACGACATCGGCACCATTGAGGACTACACCGGTAACCTGGCGCTGAGCTTCGTGGACTTCCGTCTGGATAAGGAGCCCAAGTACAGCATCAAGGAGTGCAAGGAGCGCGACGTGACCTACGCTGCCCCCCTGCGTGTGACTGCCCGTCTGCTGAACAAGGAGACCGGCGAGGTCAAGGACCAGGAAATTTTCATGGGCGACTTCCCGCTGATGACCGATGCGGGCACCTTTGTGATCAACGGTGCCGAGCGTGCCATCGTCAGCCAGCTGGTCCGTTCTCCCGGTGTATTCTACGGAGATGCCAAAGATAAGGTAGGCAACGATTTGTACAGCGCAACCATGAACCCCAACCGTGGTGCATGGCTGGAGTACGAGACCGATGCCTCCAACGTGTTCTATGTCCGTATCGATAAGAACCGCAAGCTGCCCGTCACCGTGCTGTGCCGTGCGCTGGGCCTTTCCTCTGATGAGGAGATCCTGAACTTCTTCGGCGAGGATGAGCGCATCCTGGCCACTCTGGAGAAGGATACCACCAAGAACCAGGACGAGGGCCTGCTGGAGGTCTACCGCAAGCTGCGCCCCGGCGAGCCCCCCACGGTGGAGTCCGCTACCAACCAGATCAACATGCTGTTCTTCGATCCGCGCCGCTACGACCTGTCTCGTTTCGGCCGCTACAAGATGAACAAGAAGCTGTCTCTGGCCCGCCGCATCACCGGCTTTGTTGCCGCTGAGAACATCGTTGCTCCCCTGACCGGCGAGATCATCGTTGAGGCCAAGGGCAAGATCACCCGTGAGCTGGCCGAGAAGGCAGATGCCGCCGGTGTGGATACCGTTATTCTGAGCATCGAGGGCAAGAAGGTCAAGGTCATCACCAATGGCTGTGTTGACGCTCAGGGCTTCTTCTCCTTCGATGTCAAGGAGTGCGGCATCAACGAGCGCTGCTCCTTTGAGGAGATCAAGAAGATCCTCGACACCACCTCCGATGTGGAGGAGCAGAAGGAAATGCTCCGCCGCAACCACGACCAGCTGATCGGCCGCACCGTCACCGTGACCGACATCCTGTCTTCCATCAACTATCTGAACGGCCTGGGCCACGGCATCGGCACCACCGATGACATCGACCATCTGGGCAACCGCCGCATCCGCAGCGTCGGTGAGCTGCTGCAGAACCAGTTCCGCATCGGCTTCTCCCGCATGGAGCGCGTCATCCGTGAGCGCATGACCCTGCAGAGCCAGGATCAGAGCGTTATCACCCCGCAGGCACTGATCAATATCCGTCCTGTGGTCGCCGCCATCAAGGAGTTCTTTGGTTCTTCTCCGCTGTCCCAGTTCATGGACCAGAACAACCCTCTGGCTGAGCTGACCCACAAGCGCCGTCTGTCTGCTCTGGGCCCCGGCGGTCTGAGCCGTGACCGCGCAGGTTTCGAGGTCCGTGACGTTCACTATAGCCATTATGGCCGTATGTGCCCCATTGAGACCCCTGAAGGCCCCAACATCGGTCTGATCTCCTATCTGGCATCCTACGCCAAGATCAACGAGTACGGCTTCGTTGAGGCTCCCTACCGCAAGGTCAAAAAGACTTACGACGAAAACGGCAAGCTGATCGATCAGGTCGTTACCGATGAAGTGGAGTATATGACCGCTGACGTTGAGGACGAGTACGTTGTTGCTCAGGCCAACGAGCCTCTGGATGAGACCAAGCACTTCATCCGTCCCCGCGTTTCTGCCCGCCGCCGCGATGACATCCTGGAAATCGATGCCGATAAGGTCGATTATATGGACGTTTCGCCCCGAATGATGGTCTCCGTTGCGACCGCCTGCATCCCCTTCCTGGAGAACGATGACTGTAACCGTGCTCTGATGGGCTCCAACATGCAGCGTCAGGCAGTGCCTCTGATGGTCACCCAGCAGCCCATCGTGGCTACCGGTATGGAATACAAGGCTGCCACCGACTCCGGCACCGCTGTTCTGGCAAAGAACGACGGTATCGTTGAGAAGATGGATGCCGACCACGTCACCGTCCGCAATGCACAGGGCGGCGTGGACAACTACCCGCTGGTCAAGTTTGCCCGCTCCAACGCAGGCACCTGCATCAACCAGCGCCCCATCGTTGAAGTGGGCGAGAGCGTCAAGGCTGGTCAGGTGCTGGCCGACGGCCCCGCAATGCGCAACGGTGAGATCTCTCTGGGTAAGAATGCCCTGATCGGCTTTATGACCTGGGAGGGCTACAACTACGAGGACGCTGTCCTGCTGAACGAGAAGATCGTCCGCGAGGATGTGTACACCTCGATTCATATTGAAGAGTACGAGACCGAGTCCCGTGACACCAAGCTCGGACCTGAGGAGATCACCCGTGATATCCCCAACGTCTCCGAGGATGCCCTGAAGGATCTGGACGAGCGCGGCATCATCCGCATCGGTGCCGAGGTCAAGAGCGGCGACATCCTGGTCGGCAAGGTCACCCCGAAGGGTGAGACCGAGCTGACCGCTGAGGAGCGCCTGCTCCGCGCCATCTTCGGCGAGAAGGCCCGCGAAGTCCGTGATACCTCTCTGCGTGTGCCCCACGGCGAGTACGGCATCATCGTGGATGTCAAGGTCTTTACTCCTGAAAACAGCGATGAGCTGCAGCCCGGTGTCCGCGAGGTCGTCCGCTGCTACATCGCTCAGAAGCGTAAGATCAGCGTCGGCGATAAGATGGCAGGCCGTCACGGCAACAAGGGTGTCGTTTCCCGCATCCTGCCGCAGGAGGATATGCCCTACCTGCCCGACGGCACCCCGCTGGACATCGTGCTGAACCCCCTGGGCGTTCCTTCCCGTATGAACATCGGTCAGGTGCTGGAAGTCAACCTGGGCTACGCTGCCAAGGCATGCGGCATCAAGGTTATGACCCCCGTGTTCGATTCCGCGCGTGAGAACGACATCGGTGATACCTTCGACACCGCCCGTGAGCTGTGGCACGGTGAGAATGCTCCCGCATATCCCACCAAGCTGCCCAAGATCATGGGTGAGAAGGGCCACATCATCGACTTCTCCAAGATCGAGCTGGACCGTGATGGCAAGACCACCGTTTACGATGGCCGTACCGGCGAGAAGTTCGATAACCGCGTTACCGTTGGCTATATGTACTACCTCAAGCTGCATCACCTGGTCGATGATAAGATCCATGCCCGTTCCACCGGCCCCTACTCTCTGGTCACCCAGCAGCCTCTGGGCGGCAAGGCCCAGTTCGGCGGCCAGCGCTTCGGCGAGATGGAGGTCTGGGCTCTGGAAGCTTACGGTGCTGCTTACACCCTGCAGGAGATCCTGACCGTCAAGTCCGATGACGTTGAGGGCCGTGTCAAGACCTACGAGGCCATTGTCAAGGGCGAACCCATCCCGCAGCCCGGCATCCCCGAGTCCTTCCGCGTTATGCTGAAGGAGCTGCAGTCTCTGGGTATGGACGTTGTGGTCCAGGACAAGGACGGCAACGAGATCGATATGCGCCAGAACTTCGACGACGAAGAGACCGGCTTTGATATGCGTGATGTTGCAGGTTCCGAGACTGTTACCAACGAGAATGAGCTGCTGAACGATTACACCATCAAGGATGCTGACGCAGGCTTCGATGATCCTTCTGTGCTGGAAGATGACAACTCCGGCAGTGCGGCTCCCGCTTCCGACGAAGTGGATTTTTAACTAGAGATTAAGAAAGGGTTCGTTTCATGGAAAACAACGTTTTCGATTCCATTAAAATCGGCCTGGCTTCTCCGGAGCAGATCCGCAACTGGAGCTACGGCGAGGTCAAGAAGCCTGAGACCATCAACTACCGCACCCTGAAGCCGGAGCGCGACGGCCTGTACTGTGAGCGCATTTTTGGACCTACCAAGGACTGGGAGTGCCACTGCGGCAAGTACAAGCGCATCCGCTACAAGGGCAAGATCTGCGATCGCTGCGGTGTCGAGGTCACCAAGGCAAAGGTTCGTCGTGAGCGCATGGGCCACATTGAGCTGGCCGCGCCCGTCAGCCACATCTGGTACTTCAAGGGCATCCCCAGCCGCATCGGCCTGATGCTGGACATCAGCCCCCGCCTGCTGGAGAAGGTCCTGTACTTTGCAAGCTATATCGTTACCAATCCCGGTCTGACCCCGCTGGAAAAGAAGCAGCTGCTGACCGAGAAGGAATACCGTGAGATGCGTGAGCGCTACGGCGATGAGTTTGAGGCATCCATGGGTGCTGAGGCCATCCAGGAGCTGCTGAAGGAGATCGATCTGGATCAGCTGAGCGCTGAGCTGACCGCTGAGGTGGAAAAGTCCTCCGGCCAGAAGAAGGTCCGCATCCTGAAGCGTCTGGAGGTCGTGGAGGCATTCCGCATTTCCGGCAACCGCCCCGAGTGGATGGTCATGGACGTGCTGCCCGTGCTGCCCCCTGATCTGCGCCCCATGGTCCAGCTGGACGGCGGCCGTTTTGCCACCTCCGACCTGAACGACCTGTACCGCCGCGTGATCAACCGCAACAACCGTCTGCGCCGCCTGCTGGAGCTGGGCGCTCCTGACATCATCGTGCGCAACGAGAAGCGGATGCTGCAGGAAGCAGTTGACAGCCTGATCGACAACGGCCGCCGCGGCCGCCCGGTCACCGGCCCCAACAACCGCGCACTGAAGAGCCTTTCCGATCTGCTGAAGGGCAAGCAGGGCCGCTTCCGTCAGAACCTGCTGGGCAAGCGTGTTGACTACTCCGGCCGTTCTGTTATCGTCGTCGGCCCTGAGCTGAAGATGGACCAGTGCGGTCTGCCCAAGGAGATGGCTCTGGAGCTGTTCAAGCCCTTCGTCATGAAGGATCTGGTCGAAAAGGGTGTTGCCAACAACATCAAGTCTGCCCGTAAGATGGTCGAGCGTGCAAAGCCCGAGGTCTGGGACAGCCTGGAGACCGTGATCAAGGGCCACCCGGTCCTGCTGAACCGTGCACCTACCCTGCACCGTCTGGGCATTCAGGCATTCAACCCCGTGCTGGTCGAGGGCCGTGCCATCAAGCTGCACCCCCTGGCATGTACCGCATTCAACGCCGACTTCGACGGTGACCAGATGGCAGTTCACCTGCCCCTGGGCGAGGATGCCTGCCGTGAGGCCAAGATGCTGATGCTGGCTTCCGGCAACCTGCTGAAGCCCTCTGACGGCGCACCTGTCACCGTTCCTACGCAGGATATGATCCTGGGCAGCTACTATCTGACCACCGTTCGTGAGAACGAAGAGGGTGCAGGCAAGATCTTCCGTGATGAGAACGAGGCCCTGATGGCCTATGCAGAGCACGTTGTGACCCTGCACGCTCCCATCAAGGTCCGCCGCACCATGGTCATTGATGGTGTGGAGCGCACCGGTCTGGTGGATGCCACCGTCGGTCGGATCATCTTCAATAACCCCGTTCCTCAGAATCTGGGTTATATCGACCGCACCGACCCGGAGCACTGGCTGGAGTATGAGGTCAGCTTCCGCGTGACCAAGAAGACCCTGCCTGACATCATCTCCCGCTGCATGACCCGCAACGGCAGCCGCAAGTGTGCAAAGATGCTGGACGCCATCAAGGCACAGGGCTACAAGTACTCTACGCTGTCTGCGATCTCCGTCGCTGTCTGTGACGCTGTCATCCCGCCCCAGAAGGACGAGCTGATCGCCGACGCCGACAAGCAGGTCTCTCAGGTCAGCAAGCTGTTCAACCGCGGCCTGATCTCCGAGAACGAGCGCTACTCCCAGACCATCAACATCTGGCAGGCAACCACCGATAAGGTCTCCAAGGCTCTGGCAGCCAATCTGCCCAAGGACAACGAGATCTTTATGATGGCTGATTCCGGTGCGCGTGGTTCTATGAACCAGATCAAGCAGCTGGCCGGCATGCGCGGCCTGCTGGCCAACACCGCAGGTAAGACCATCGAGATGCCCATTCGTGCAAACTACCGCGAAGGTCTGAACATCCTGGAATATTTCGTTTCTGCCCGTGGCGCTCGTAAGGGTCTGGCCGATACCGCTCTGCGTACCGCTGACTCCGGCTACCTGACCCGCCGCATGGTCGATGTCTCTCAGGAAGTCATTGTCCGTGAGATCGACTGCGGCACCACCGACGGCCTGTGGGTCTCTGAGATCCACGAGGGCAAGGAGAAGATCGAGAGCTTCCGTGAGCGTATCATCGGCCGTTATGCCGTGGGCGATGTGATCAACCCCGTCACCGGCGAGGTCATCGTACCTGAGGGCAAGATGATCGACCTGTACGATGCCAACGACATCGAGGCTGCAGGCATCACCAAGCTGAAGATCCGCAGCCTGCTGACCTGCCGCGCCAAGGTGGGTGTCTGCGCACACTGCTACGGCAGCGATATGGCAAACGGTGAGCCCGTCCAGCTGGGCGAGTCCATCGGTGTCATCGCTGCAGAGTCCATCGGCGAGCCCGGTACTCAGCTGACCATGCGTACCTTCCATACCGGCGGTATCGCATCTGCTGAAGATATTACTCAGGGTCTTCCCCGTGTCGAGGAGCTGTTCGAGAGCCGCCGTCCCAAGAGCATGGCCATCATGAGCGAGATCTCCGGTGTCGTCTCTCACGACGATACCAAGAAGAACGTCGTCGTCAAGGTCACTGGCAAGGACGAGAACGGCGCTGAGGTCGTCAAGAGCTACTCCATCCCGTTCACCCAGCACGCACGTGTGATGCCGGGCGACCGCGTGGAGAAGGGCGACATCATCACCCGTGAAGGCGTCCTGTATCCTCAGGACATCCTGGCCATCAAGGGTCTGAGCGATGTTCAGAACTACCTCATCAGCGAGGTCCAGAAGGTCTACCGTCTGCAGGGCGTTGAGATCAACGATAAGCATATCGAGGTCATCGTCCGTCAGATGTGCCGCAAGGTCCGCGTGACCGACTCCGGCTCTTCCGACCTGATCGGCGGTGCACTGGCAAACCGTCTGGAAGTTGAGAACATCAACGCCGAGCTGCAGAAGCGCATTGATGACGGTGAAGAGGGCATCAAGCTGGTCGAGTATCAGCAGGTGCTGCTGGGCATCACCAAGGCTGCCCTGGCAAACGAGTCCTTCCTGTCTGCCGCATCCTTCCAGGAGACCACCCGTGTCCTGACCGAAGCCGCCATCAAGGGCAAGGTTGACCCGCTGGCCGGCCTGAAGGAGAATGTCATCATCGGTAAGCTGATCCCCGCTGGTACCGGTCTGCCGGAGGTGCGTGAGGATCTGAAGCGCCGTGAGGAAGAGCGCGACGCCGAGGTCGCCGCTGAGCTGGCAGCTGCCGCACGGCAGTAAGCTTCCCGTCACAGTTCTCTTAAAGTAAATATGAGAGCCGCTTTTGTGGAGAGTATCCGCGAAGGCGGCTCTTTTTGTTTAGAATGCTGTTCCGTTAAAACCTTTCGGCGAATAAAACAAAAAAATATTGGAAAAACTGTTGACATTCCTAATCAAAACGAGTATTATATAACTGTTGCGCGTCCCCATAGGGGAAGTGCGGCTAAAAAGTCGGAAAATATCCGATGTTCACTATTAAGAAAGGAGAAACAAAATGCCTACTTTTAACCAGCTTGTACGCAAAGGCCGTGAGGTCCTGGTTACCAAGAGCACCGCTCCCGCCCTGCAGAAGACTTATAACTCTCAGAAGAAGCAGTACTCTGATCTGAGCAGCCCCCAGAAGCGTGGTGTCTGCACTGCAGTTCGTACCATGACCCCCAAGAAGCCTAACTCTGCTCTGCGTAAGGTTGCTCGTGTCCGCCTCACGAATGGTATCGAGGTCACCTCTTACATTCCCGGTATCGGCCATAACCTGCAGGAGCACTCCGTCGTGCTGATCCGTGGCGGCCGTGTTAAGGACCTGCCCGGTGTGCGTTACCACATCATCCGTGGTACCCTGGATACTCAGGGTGTGGCAGGCCGTAATCAGGCCCGCTCCAAGTACGGCGCAAAGCGTCCTAAGGCCGGTGCTGCAAAGAAGTAATTGAGGACAACCGCCATAAACGGCTTTCCATTATATAAATAACAAGTCCGCAGAAACGTGCGGAGGGCAACAGTTTATGTAAGGTCAGCTCTTTGTGACACAACGGGAGTTTTATTACTTTCGAGTACCGATGATATCATTCTGTGAAGGAGGGAAGAAAGATGCCTAGAAGAGGTAACATTGCTAAGCGCGATGTCTTAGCTGATCCTATTTACAATTCCAAGATGGTCACCCGTCTGGTCAACAGCGTGATGCTGGATGGCAAGAAGGGCGTCGCTCAGAAGATCGTTTACGAGGCTTTCTCCATGATTCAGGAGAAGACTGGCAACGATCCTCTCGAGACTTTCGAGAAGGCGATGGAGAACATCATGCCCAGCCTCGAGTGCAAGACCCGCCGTGTTGGTGGCGCTAACTACCAGGTTCCTCTGGAAGTCAGCCCGGCTCGCCGCGAGACTCTGGGTCTGCGCTGGCTGACTGCCTACAGCCGCAGCCGTGGTGAGAAGACCATGGCCCAGCGTCTGGCCGCCGAGATCATGGATGCTGCCAACAACACTGGTAACGCCGTGAAGAAGCGCGAGGATACCCACAAGATGGCCGAGGCCAACAAGGCTTTCGCTCATTTCCGTTATTGATCTGTTCTGTAGGAGGTTAATTTCATGGCTACTCCCAGAGAAGTTTCTCTTCAGATGACGAGAAATATCGGCATTATGGCCCACATCGATGCTGGTAAGACCACCACTACCGAGCGTATTCTGTACTACACCGGCATCAACCATAAGATCGGCGAGGTTCACGACGGCGGCGCTACCATGGACTGGATGGTTCAGGAGCAGGAGCGTGGTATTACCATCACCTCCGCAGCAACCACCTGCTACTGGTCTCATTCTGAGACTCAGAAGGATCCGGTTGCGTTCAAGAAGAACCGTCACCGCATCAACATTATCGATACCCCGGGCCACGTGGACTTTACTGTTGAGGTCCAGCGTTCCCTGCGCGTCCTGGACGGTTCTGTGACCGTTCTGGCTGCTAAGGGCGGTGTCGAGCCTCAGTCTGAGACCGTCTGGCGTCAGGCTGATGAGTACAAAGTCCCCCGTATGGTGTACGTCAACAAGATGGACACCATGGGTGCTGACTTCTTCCGCTGCATCAAGATGCTGCACGATCGTCTGCACGCCAACGGCGTGGCCATCCAGCTGCCTATCGGTCAGGAGGATACCTTCCGTGGTATCGTTGACCTGGTCGATATGAACGCTGAGGTCTACTATGACGACATGGGCAACGATATGCGCACTGAGCCCATCCCTGAGGATATGGTCGAGCAGGCCGAGGAGTACCGCAACATCCTGATCGAGGCTGTTGCCGAGAACGACGAAGTCCTGATGGAGAAGTATCTCGAGGGTGAGGAGATCACCCGCGAGGAGCTGAAGGCTGCCATCCGCAAGGAGACCATTGCCAACACTCTGGTGCCCGTGGTCTGTGGTTCTTCCTACAAGAACCGTGGTGTCCAGAAGCTGCTGGACGCTATCGTGGATTATATGCCCGCTCCTACCGACGTTGAGGACATCAAGGGTGTGAACCCTGAGACCGAAGAGCAGGAGACCCGTCCGTCTTCCGACGACGCTCCCTTCGCAGCTCTGGCCTTCAAGATCGCAACCGATCCGTTCGTTGGTAAGCTGGCCTACTTCCGTGTCTACTCCGGTAAGGTTGAGGCTGGTACTACTGTCTACAACTCCGTGAAGGACGCTAGAGAGCGTATGGGCCGCATCCTGCAGATGCACTCCAACCACCGCAAGGATATCGACTGCTGCTATGCAGGTGATATCGCTGCTGTTGTCGGTCTGAAGAACACCACCACTGGTGATACTCTGTGTGATGAGAATCATCCCATCATTCTGGAGTCCATGAAGTTCCCCGAGCCCGTTATCCGCGTTGCCATCGAGCCCAAGACCAAGGCCGGCAACGAGAAGATGGGCATCGCGCTGGCAAAGCTGGCCGAAGAGGATCCCACCTTCAAGACCTACACTGATGAAGAGACCGGTCAGACCATCATCGCAGGTATGGGCGAGCTCCATCTGGAGATCATCGTCGACCGTCTGCTGCGTGAGTTCAAGGTCGAGGCCAATGTCGGCGCACCTCAGGTCGCTTACCGTGAGACCATCCGCAAGGAGGCCAATCAGGAGACCAAGTACGCACGTCAGTCCGGTGGTAAGGGCCAGTACGGTCATGTTAAGATCAAGATCGAGCCCAATGAGCCCGGCAAGGGTTACGAGTTCGTCAACGCCATCGTTGGCGGTGCCATCCCGAAGGAATACATCCCGGCTATCGACAATGGTATCCAGGGTGCTATGAAGTCCGGCGTTCTGGCTGGCTATCCTGTCGTTGATGTCAAGGTCACCCTGTGGGATGGTTCTTATCACGAGGTCGACTCCTCTGAAATGGCCTTCTCCATTGCAGGTTCTATGGCCTTCAAGGACGCTATGCGCAAGGCTGACCCCATCATCACCGAGCCCATCATGAAGGTTGCTGTTATCGTTCCTGATGAGTATCTGGGCGATGTCATCGGCGACCTGAACGCTCGCCGTGGCCAGATCCAGGGCATGGAGGCAATGGCAGGCACTCAGCGTGTCAACGCTTTCGTTCCTCTGGCTCAGATGTTCGGCTACGCCACCGACCTGCGTTCCAAGACCCAGGGCCGTGGCCAGTATGTCATGGAGCCTTCTCACTACGAGCCGGTTCCCAAGAACATTGCCGACCAGATCATTGCTGGCCGCACCAAGGCTTGATTGCCTGAAACAAAGTAAAATTTTGCCGGGGTAGTGTAGCTCCGGCAAAATTTCCTGTAAAAGCACTTGATTTTACAGGACAAATTTAGTAGAATAGTTTTGCAATGCAATTCTGTATTAGCAGGACTGTTGTAACCAATATCAAAACCTAATTTAAGGGAGGATATTCCAATGGCTGAAAAGGCAAAGTTCGACCGTTCTAAGCCGCATGTTAACATCGGCACCATCGGTCACGTTGACCACGGCAAGACCACTCTGACCGCTGCTATCACCAAGTACCTGGCTCTGAAGGGCGACGCAGAGTTCATGGACTATGCCAACATCGATAAGGCTCCCGAGGAGCGCGCTCGTGGTATCACGATCAACTCTGCTCACGTCGAGTATCAGACTGAGGCTCGTCACTACGCTCACGTTGACTGCCCGGGCCATGCTGACTACGTCAAGAACATGATCACTGGTGCTGCTCAGATGGACGGCGCTATCCTGGTCGTTGCTGCTACCGATGGTCCCATGCCCCAGACCCGTGAGCACATCCTGCTGGCTCGTCAGGTCGGCGTGCCCTATATCGTTGTCTTTATGAACAAGTGCGATATGGTCGACGACGAAGAGCTGCTGGATCTGGTCGAGATGGAGATCCGTGAGCTGCTGAGCGAGTACGACTTCCCCGGCGACGACACCCCCATCATCCGTGGTTCCGCTCTGAAGGCTCTGGAGGCTCCCAACGATCCCGAGGATCCTGCTTACGCCTGCATCAAGGAGCTGATGGACGCTGTCGATACCTACATCCCCAACCCGGATCGTGAGGAGGACAAGCCCTTCCTGATGCCCATCGAGGATGTCATGACCATTTCCGGCCGTGGTACTGTTGCTACCGGTCGTGTTGAGCGTGGCGTTGCTAAGGTTGGCGATGCAATGGAGATCGTTGGCATTAAGCCCGATCGTCTGAGCACCACCATCACCGGCCTGGAGATGTTCCGTAAGTCTCTGGACTTCGCTGAGGCTGGCGATAACATCGGCGCTCTGCTGCGTGGTGTTGATCGTACCCAGATCGAGCGTGGCCAGGTTCTGGCTAAGCCCGGTTCTGTCCATCCCCACAAGGTCTTCGAGTCTCAGGTCTACGTTCTGACCAAGGACGAAGGCGGCCGTCACACCCCGTTCTTCTCCAACTATCGTCCTCAGTTCTACTTCCGTACCACTGACGTGACCGGTATCATCACTCTGCCCGAAGGCACTGAGATGTGCATGCCCGGCGATAACGTCATGATGCACGTTGAGTTGCTGACCCCCGTTGCTATGGAAGAGGGCCTGCGTTTCGCTATCCGTGAGGGTGGCCGTACCGTTGGTTCCGGCGTTGTTGGCAAGATCATTGAGTGATTTTGACCCTTCGCGCCTGTTCTAAGGCAAAAGGTTAAACTTACAAAGAGCCTTCCCATTCCGGAGAGTGGGAAGGCTCTTTTGCGCTATCAGATCCTCTGCCCGAGATGGCAGGGGATTTTTGTTTTTGCCAAAAAGTGCTTTACAAATAAAGGTTGTTATGATATGATGACATTAAAGAGATAAGATGTCGAAGAATGGAGGATTGCACTATGGCGTTTGACTATAAGAAGGAGTACAAGGAGTTTTATCTTCCGCCCAGGAAGCCGGGTATTGTGACTGTTCCACCGATGAATTTTGTGTCTGTACAGGGCAGGGGAGACCCCAATGAACCAGGCGGAGAGTATCAGGCGGCAATGGAATTGCTGTATGGCATTGCCTTTACCATCAAGATGAGCTACAAGGGAAGCCATAAGATCGACGGTTACTTTGAATATGTTGTCCCACCGTTGGAGGGTTTGTGGCATCAGGAGGGGGTGGACGGTGTGGACTACGCCCACAAGGAACGCTTTGAGTGGACAAGTATGATCCGCCTGCCGGATTTCGTGACCCGGGAAGTGTTCGATTGGGCCGTTCAGGAAGCGACTGCAAAAAAGAAGATGGATTTCTCCAAAGTGCAGTTCCTCCACTATGATGAGGGACTTTGTGTGCAGTGTATGCATGTTGGTTCTTATGATGCCGAACCGGAAACGCTGGAGCAGATGGATGCTTTTGCGCGGGAACAGGGCTATGAGACTGATTTCACCGGGCACCGCCGTCACCACGAAATTTACCTCAGCGATCCGCGCCGGACAGCACCGGAAAAATTGAAAACGGTGCTGCGGCATCCTGTTCGTGCAAAATAAAATCGGGAAAGTTCACAAAGACTGTCGATTTTCGTTGTGAGATGTGCTATACTATATCTATCTGTAAAATTTCATTGGATAGAAAAGGGAGGAGAACATCATGCAGCATGAAACCGTGATCGTGCTGGACTTTGGCGGCCAGTACAATCAGCTGATCGCGCGCCGTGTCCGCGAGAACAATGTCTACTGTGAAATCTATTCCTACAAAACTGACCTGTCGGTCATCAAGGCGAAGAACCCCAAGGGAATCATCTTCACCGGCGGCCCCAACAGCGTCTATCTGGAAGATTCGCCCACCATCGACCCCGAGATCTTCAACTGGGGCATCCCTGTGCTGGGAATCTGCTACGGCAGCCAGCTGATGATGCACCTGCTGGGCGGTCATGTCTGCCGCGCCCCTGAGCGTGAGTACGGCAAGACCGAGGTCTTTGTGGACAACAGCAGCAAGATGTTCGAGGATGTTCAGCCCTCCACCATCTGCTGGATGAGCCACAACGACTACATCGAGCAGGCAGCCCCCGGCTTCAAGATCACCGCACACACCGTGAACTGCCCTGTGGCTGCTGCAGAGAATGCCGAGAAGGGCCTGTACGCTGTTCAGTTCCACCCGGAGGTGCTCCACACCGCTGAGGGCAAGAAGATGCTGCACAACTTCGTGTACAACGTCTGCGGCTGCACCGGCGACTGGAAAATGGACTCCTTCGTGGAGAACAATGTCAAGGCCCTGCGGGAGCGCATTGGCGACGGCAAGGTGCTGTGTGCCCTGTCCGGCGGCGTGGATTCCTCTGTGCTGGCTGCGATGCTGGCAAAGGCCATCGGGAAGCAGCTGACCTGCGTGTTTGTGGACCACGGCCTGCTCCGCAAGAACGAGAAGGAAGAGGTCTGCTCTGTCTTTGGTCCGGGCAATGCCAACGGCTTTGATATCAACTTCATCTGTGTGGATGCCCGCGACCGCTATTTCAGCAAGCTGGCCGGTGTTACCGAGCCCGAGCGCAAGCGCAAGATCATCGGCGAGGAGTTCATCCGCGTCTTTGAGGAACAGGCAAAGCAGATCGGTAAGGTCGATTTCCTCGCACAGGGTACCATTTACCCCGATGTCGTCGAGAGCGGTCTGGGCGGTGAGTCCACCGTCATCAAGAGCCACCACAACGTGGGCGGCCTGCCCGACTATGTGGACTTCAAGGAGATCATCGAGCCCCTGCGCCTGCTCTTCAAGGACGAGGTGCGGCAGTTAGGCCGCGAGCTGGGCCTGCCTGAATACCTGGTCATGCGCCAGCCCTTCCCCGGTCCCGGTCTGGGTGTGCGTTGTCTGGGTGCTATCACACGCGATCGTCTGGAAGCAGTACGTGAGTCTGACGCCATTTTGCGTGAAGAGTTCCAGATTGCCGGCCTGGATAAAAAGGTATGGCAATACTTTACGGTAGTACCCGACTTTAAGTCGGTTGGCGTACGTGATAACGCCCGTTCTTTCGAATGGCCCGTGATTATCCGTGCCGTCAATACGGTAGATGCTATGACAGCTACTATTGAACCGGTAGACTGGCCTATCCTGATGAAAATCACAGACCGTATTCTGAAAGAAGTGAAGAATGTGAATCGTGTTTGCTATGATATGTCGCCGAAACCTAATGCGACTATTGAATGGGAATAAGAGTATAGAGCATTAAATAGAATAGCCCCCGGAAGCTGAATATAAACTTTCGGGGGCTAATTTTTTGCATTTAGCGTCACCTATGGCGTCACCTGCCACCAATTGATGTATAAAAGAAAAAGGCACCCAAGAGTGGAAGCCTCTCAAATGCCTTATTCTTATCAAGTAGCGGGACCCGGGATTGAACCGGGGACCTCATGATTATGAATCATTTAGAATGATTTTTTGCGATTTTTATTGGATGATATATTTGCTTATTTATCAGTGATTTAATACTTTTGTGACATTGTCTGATAATGACTGATTCTTAGAAAATAAAGCTTTTTGTGTTCCCGCTGTGTTCCCATTGTGTTCCCAAATAGCTTATTAAAGTGTTTTGTTTTATGTTTTTAAATATGATGATTTATGGATAAAAAGTATATAAGTTGTTTGGTTAATGACAAAGTTGGTGTTTGCGCAATAAGTCTTGTTCTAGACAAAAGGCATGTGAGGAATGGAGGTAAATATCCTATAGCATTACGTTTTACTATAGATCGAAAAAGATTGTATTATCCGTTGGGAGATAAATATACAGAAAAAGAATTTGATGCTATTTGTAGAGCAAAAAATACA
>OGUA01000419.1_pt1 | contig 19965 bp, 15 predicted proteins | sample 1573691 | NCBI WGS metagenome assembly OGUA01 (sample SAMEA2581925, study PRJEB24529) | metagenome | biome: Human gut stool | place: China | collected 2011 | reverse complement strand
CCCCGGCCAGACCCAGCGGATAATCGCAGACATAGTGCTCGTTGTAATCCCTCTGGGCGGGTTCCAGCGTGGAAGTGAGATACGCTCGCAGGGCATCGTCCAGCCTGGTCTGTGCCTTTTCGGCAGTCTGTGCGGCGGCACGGGCCGTGCGCCCGCCCGTCATCAGGCCCTTTTTGCGTTCCTGTGCCAGAGGCTCCAGCAGCGGGTGCTGTGCAAAGAATGCCTCTGCCGCCTCCCGGCTCTGTGCGGCGGTCTCCACCGCCTTACCCTGCTCTGCCTCACAGGATGCGATCTGCTTTTCGCAGACGCGGATATCGCCGCCCACCTGCTCCACGGCCTTGCGGGCAGTCTCCCATGCAGCTTCCCGGGCTTCTTCCTCGCGGTAGAGCTGCTGCAGCATGGGGTTCTCGCGGCAGTCCGCCAGCTTCTGCTCCTGCGCGGCGTAGTCGGCACGGGCGGCATCCAGCGCGGCCCGGCTGGCCCAGAGTTCGGCCAGCTGTTCCAGCGCATGGCCCCGCAGGACGTTCTGGTACTGGTCGTAGGCAGATTTCAGGGTCTTTTCGGTCTGGGCGGCTTCGCGGCAGCGGTCGGCCTGGGCGGCAAGCTGTGCTTCCAGCGCTTCGGCACGCTCCCTGCGGGCATCCAGGCCGATATAGCGCTGGGGCCTGCGCAGGCGTTCCAGCCGGAAGGGATGGTGGCGCAGCAGGTCCCGGGTGGCGCTGTCGGGGAAATGTTCCAGCGTATCGGGGGTGTCGCAGCAGACGATGCGGCGCAGGATGGTGTCCGCATACTGTGCGGCCAGCGGATTCTCGCTGGTGACCTGGGCGGCAAGGCTGTCGGCGGGGGCTGTCTCCGCATGGCGGTCTGCCTTGCGGATGCCCGGGGTATCCAGCAGGCTGATGGGCCCCACCCGGTCGCCCAGCGCCACAAAGGCGCTCTTGGCGGCGGCGTAGTGGGCAGGCGGCACAAGGATATCAAACCGGCGGTCGCCCAGGCAGGCTTCCACGCAGTCCTGCCAGCTCTCATCAGCCACGGTCAGCAGCTCACAGAAGATCTTCGCATCCGCTGTCATGCCGCGGCTTTTCAGCTCGGCGTTCACGGCATCCCGCACTTTGGTGGCGGCATCGCCGTGGGGGTAGACCCACTTGCCGCCGGACACGGCGTTCAGCTCGGCCCGCAGGGCCTCCTGCTCTTTTTCCAGATCCGCCGAAGCCTGCCGGGCAGCGAAATACTGCTCTTCCAGCGGCTTTTCGATGCGGGCCAGGGCCTCGGTCAGGGCGGGGAGATGTTCCGCCGTCAGGCGCTGGGGCCAGAGCTCCTTCTCCACCGCAAAGCCGCTGCGGTTCAGCTGGGTCAGCAGGCCGGTGATGGTATCTGCAGTCGCTTCCAGACCGTTCCTTGTCCGGGCCGCTGCATCCAGCGCGCTCTTTTTCCGGGCCAGCTCCTCGGTCAGGGCATCCAGTGCCCGGCCCGCGCCGCTGTCACCGGCCGCACCGTGGGCCGCCAGATAGGCCCGGCGGGCTTCGGCTTCGGTGTTCTTGGCGGCCTCGTATTTTGCGTTCAGGTCGGCCAGCTGGCTGCGGCCTGCATCCAGATGGCTCTGCCAGGAGGCATCCTCACCGGCATCCGCTTCGGCGCGGGCCAGCAGGACCGCACCCCGGTTGACAAGGGCATCCGTCTCTTTGTCAGCAGCTTCCCGGCCATACGCCACGATCTGTTCCAGCGCGGCGGCACGGGTCTGGGCCTCGGCCAGAACGGCGTGGAGGTTTTCCAGCTCCACCCGGTCGCCCTGCAGCGCTTCCAGATCCAGCTCAGGCTGGGGCAGGATGTACTGGTACAGGAACTCCCGGAAGTTGGGGATCTCGTCCATGCTGGTGCCCATCTGGAACACTTCGTTGAACTTTTTGCCCAGCGGGCTGGACGCACGGCCAATGCCCAGCGCGCGGCAGATGCGGTCCCGGGCCTCGCTGGGGCTGCGGGTGTAGGACAGGCGGCCCACGGCGGGTTTGAAGTCCTCCTTGGCGCTGGGGGCACCGGTGCGCGGATCAAGGAAGGGCAGCTTTTCCAGCGTGATGCCGTCCTCGGAGATGTACCAGGTCTGGTCGCCGGGGTGGAGCTCCTGCATGGGGCCTTCCGACTCGACCCGGACGGCGATGACGAAGTGGGTGCGCTTGACGCTGTCCCAGAACTCCGCGCCGATGTAGGCCACGGTGCGGCCCGGGCGGCGGTAGGCGTTCTCGCCGCGCTGCTTGGCGTGAACAGAGCCCTGCAGGGTGCGGCCGCTCTTTTTATTGCCCAGGGCATTGAAATTGCGGTTGGTGGTCAGGCAGTAGCGGATGGCATCCAGAATGGTGGTCTTGCCCACCGCGTTGACACCGATCATATAAGTCAGACGGGCACAATCAAAGGTGACATTTTCAAAGTTGTGCCAGTTGATGAGCTTCAGGCGCTTTAATTCGATCATTCTTCTTCCTCCCCGCTGGCATCCCCGTCAGGCCGCTCGTAGAGGGCCAGCTCTTCCCTGGTGCGGCTGCTCTCGGCGGCGGCATCGGCAAGATCTGCGTCCGGCAGGGCCAGCAGCACGGTGGGGAACACCTCGATGCGGCTGTCCAGACCGGTCAGCCGCCCCACCGGGCGGGCCAGATTGTACCTGCGCAGGGTGCGCATCAGCTCCTCCAGCGTGCGCTGGTCCAGCCGCCGGGGCAGGTTCATCTTCTGCAGCTCCGTCTGCACCTCTTCCACCGTGACCAGCACCTGATCAGCGCTGGCGGCAAGGCTCTCCCGCTTTTGCAGGTAGAGCAGGCGGAGCACCAGCAGCAGAATGCTCTCGTATTTCAGCAGCCGGGCCTGACTGCCCTCATGCTCGTTGACCAGCGCCGCCGCCTGCAGCGGAGCCGGGTAAAGCGTTACCGCATAGCCCAGCGGCGCGAACACGGCCCGCACCTCGGGCAGATGATCCTGCACATAGAGGTATTTTGCCCGCTGATCCTCCACGCCGCCCAGCACAAAGCAGTGGTTGAGCAGATAGTTTGCGGTCTCTTCCAGCATTTTATTCGGTTCGGCCATGGTCAGCGTCCTCCCTGCGGGGTGTCAGAATAAACTCTTCAAACCGGAAGCCGCCCCGTTCGACCCAGTTTCCGGTAAGGGTGATATCGTAAGCCCGGCGCGGCGACTGCGAGTAGGTGTGCAGGCCGATGATGCGGGCAAAATCGCGGGGATATTCCTCCGCCAGCGTAGAGGCAGCCACCGCACTGCGGGCGGCAAGGGCCTGTTTTGCCAGCAGGCCCACATTCTCCTCGGTCACGGCCATCCGGGCGTAATCCAGCAGCAGCTGCTGTTCTTTGCGCAGCTGCTCCGCATCCAGCCCGGCCTGCCGCACCGGGGCCAGCGGCGTTTCGCTGCGGGGCGCGGCGGGCGGGTAGAGGGGCTTTGCCCCGAACACCGCCACCGGGTAGAGGTGCAGGTGCTTTGCCACCGGGCCGTCATCCGGCGCGAACAGCTGGTCGGGCGTTTTGATCTCCTCGGCATAGCGGCGGAGCAGGGCGGTGACACTGCCCTGTGAGGAGCGGTCGCTCAGCAGCAGGAACTGTGCCCGCTGCACGGCCCGCTTGCGGTAGCGAATGTGGCTCTGGTCGATCTGGCGCATCAGGGTGCTCATCTCTTCCAGCGAATCCCGCAGTTTCTGGATGAGGGCACGCACGGCAGGGGCGGCCTCGCCGGGGGCGCAGCGCTCCACCCGGGCGTAATCCAGCGCCAGCCGGGGCAGATGGTTTGCCTCGCAGTCGTCCAGCTCCTCCTCCAGATAAGCGCGGTAGTTGAACAGGTTATCGCTGGTCTTGAAGCGGTGGTAAGCGGCGGCCACCACCTTTTCCTCGTACTGGTCGAAGAGCTCCAGCACCTCCTGCGGGGTGCGGTTGCGGGTGAGCCGGTCGATATAATGCCCGATGGAGGCGTTCAGCGCCCGCAGGGACTTGTTCAGCGCTTCCAGATCGGAGGCCACCTCCCGCAGAACATTTTCATAGGGGCTCTTTTCCTCCCCGATGTTCTGCAGCAGCTGCCATGCCTTGTACAGCTTGCCGGTGTAGGTAACAACACGCGGGTTCAGGATCTCTTCCAGCGCTTCCAGCAGGGGGGCCACTTCGGGCACAAAGGCAAGGGCAGGCTCTTCCTCATAGCTGCCGGGCTGCTCTTCCAGCCAGCCGGTGCGGCGCAGGCGGAGCAGAAAGCCCAGCGCAAGGGTATGGGGGTCCCGGGTGGGCTGTTCTGCTTCGTCGCCCGCGTCATCGGCATCCAGTGCCAGCGGCTTTGCCAGTGCCGCAAAGTAATCCTCGGCCCGGCTCACCGCTTCTGCCCGGGAGATGGAGTAATCCGCCGTGTGGCGGCACTCCTCCCACAGCAGGAGCAGCAGCTCCGCATAAAACGCCCGGTTGGGCCCCGCCAGCGGGCGGAACAGCCGCGGGCTGACCAGTTCAAACAGCTGCATCCAAAGGTTCCTTTCTTTCGACAAAATCTATCTTTTATTGTACCACATTCAGAAGGATTTTGCCACAAATACAAAAAGCCCCGGAGGGCGGCCTTTCAGCCACGCTCCGGGGAGTGTATTACTGTATCCTTATGCGTTAGGGTTAACCTGAACAACGATAGCAATGTACATATTGCCCTTAACTGTCTTTGCGGCTACACCAACCTTAGTCCACTTGCCAACTGCGTTGATGTTCACATTCTTATCCTTGTTGTTTACCAGCTTAAAGAACTCTTCCAACAGTTTACCGGTATACTCATTCTTGACCACGACCTTAGCCGTATAAATACCATTGTCATCACGATGGACATCTATCGCATTGTAAATTTTCCATGCACCGGTGTTGATGTCTACCGCCGAATCCAAGAACTTTTCAGCTTCCTGTTTGAGCTCGGTGTCATTGCACAGCTGTACTGCCGAACCACGCTTTGCATTGATCGTGCTCATCATCTGAGCTTCTGCCTGAGCCTCAGGGGTCGGCGTGGTATCACCGCCGCAGGCGGTGAACAGAACAAGTACCATGGTCGCCGCCAGAATCAAAGCGGCCAGTTTTTTCAGCATTTTCATGTCGGGACCTCCAGTCGTTTTGTTGTGTTTTTATCATAATATGCAGGGTGCCTTTCCATTTTGAAACAGGGCCCCTTCCAGCTTTATTTTATCCAACGACTGTCGCTTTTGTCAATTGCCAGCTTCACCAAACATTTTCTCCTGCTTTTGTTGTTTTTTCCAGAACGGATCTTCGCAAAGATCCTTTGCTATGCCCGGGGCAAAAACCGGAAAATATTTCCGGCGTTTACACAATTCTACCACGATTTGGTGCTAAACTTAAAGCAATGGGAACCGCCGGGTGCCGTTCCTGAACAAGGAAAAGGAGTTTGCCCCATGCAGCATGGTTCCCTGCGCGCTCCGGTGCGCGTTTTTGTGGCAGCAGTTCTGCTGTGCCTGAGCTTTCTGGCCGCGCCAAAGGCTGCGGCGGCACAATTGCAGAATGTGAACGGCATCGCGCTGCTGTCCTTCGACAACCAGCAGATCGTCTCCATCGGCAACCAGACCTCGGGCCGGTGCAGCTGGTACGCCCTGCGCTACGCCCGCACCATTCTGGATGGCAAGCCCTGCTCGGGCAGCGGGATGTGGTCGAACGGCGCGGTATGGTCTGCCGCCGGGTACTACACTTACAGCGGCTCCCTTTCCGGCTGTCTTTCCCGCCTGTATGAAGAGCTGCAGGCCGGGCGGCCCGTCATTGTACATCTGAAAAACACCGCTGTCAGCGGCGTGTCCAAGCACACCAACCGCGTAACAAGCTATGAATACCACCTCTCCGGCTCCGGCTGGAAAGAGGTCAATTACCCCCACATCGCCACCAGCAGCACCTACGGACACTGGGTGTGCGTGGTGGGCATCTCCCCCACGGCAGACCCCGAAAACCTGCGGGAGAGCGATTTCTATGCGCTGGACCCCGCGCGGGTCAGCGTGAACGGCACACTGGCCGTAACAAAGCTTTTGGATGGCACCATCTGGACTGATAACTCTCCCTTAAAAGTCGCAGCCTGACGCTCCCTTACAAAACACAACAGCCCCCGGAACATGCAGGGTTCCGGGGGCTTCGTGTTTTGTATCGGGGGGTTACAGCTCCTGATAGGCGCTCATCATGGCGGGGATGAACTGCTTTTTGCGGCTGACCACGCCGGGCAGCGTCCAGCTGCCGTCGGCGGCGGGCCGGGCCTCAAAGCCATTGCTCAGCACCTCGGCGGCGTAGCGGCCGGTGCAGATGACCACGCTCTCCTCCTTGGGCACATCGGTCAGCAGCATGTAGAGGTCCTCCACGTTCTGCTTGTTGCGGGCCTCCTCCAGATAGGGCTGGAGCAGCGCCTGGGCGGCCTGCAGGTTCTTGCGGGTCATGTAGCTGCCCTGCGCCACGCCAAAGCGGATATCGCCGCACATAAACACCTTGAAGTCCTGCAAAAAGACCTCTTCGGGGGTCTTGCCGTCCAGTTTTTCACCGGCCTCGAACATTTCGGTGGAAAACTCTTCAATATCCACGCCTGCGATCTTGGCCAGACGCTTGGCGGCGTTTTCATCCACGGGGGTGCAGGTGGGGCTGCGGAAGACCAGCGTATCCGAGAGGATGGCCGCCAGCAGCAGACCGGCGATCTGAGGCCGTATCTCGACGCCGTTCTCATCGTACATCTGGGTGATGATGGTGGCGGTGCAGCCCACGGGCTGGTTGCGGAAGTAGACCGGGCCGCTGGTCTCCAGACTGCCGATGCGGTGGTGGTCGATGATCTCCAGGATCTCGGCCTGATCAAAGCCCTCCACGGCCTGGGTGGCCTCGTTGTGGTCCACCAGAATGATGCGCCGCTTGCGCAGGGCAATGACGTTGCGGCGGCTGACCATGCCGCAGTATTTACCTTCCTCATCGAGGATGGGGAAATAGCGGTGGCGCACCTTTGCCATCACCCGCAGCACATCGGCCACGGGGGTGACGAGGGTGAATTTGAGGATATCGTCCCGGGTCATATAATAGGAGATGGGGGCGCACTGGCTGATGAGCTTGCCCGCCGCATAGGTATCCTCGGGGGTGGTCATAATGGCTACGCCGGTCTCATCGGCAATGCGCTGGATGGTGCGGCCCACCTTGGCCCCGTTGCAGATGATGAGCAGGGAGGCTTCCTTTTCAATGGCGCAGAGCTGGCTTTCGTACCGGTTGCTCAGAATGACGATATCCCCCTTTTCCACGCTGCTTTCCAGCATCTCGGGGGTGGCGGTGCCGATCTTGATGTGGCCGGTGGTGCAGACCGCGTCGGCATTGCCCACCACCATGGTGCCGTTCAGCGTTTCAAGGATGTTCTTATAAGAGGTACGGCTCTTGGCCAGCACTGCGGTATCGAACACGTCCATGTTGGCGGTGGCAAGATCCTTCACGGTGATGATGCCCTCCAGCTCGTTGTCCGCGCTGGTAATGGACAGGGTGTCGATCTGCTGGTCGCGCATGATCTTCCATGCGCGGCGCAGGCTGGTGGAGCCCGGGATGCCCGGCATCTCGCGGTAATCCACGTCCCGGATCTTGGGGTTCACGTCGGTGCACATCCGGGGCGGCGTGACACCGAATTTTTTCAGGACGAACTCGGTCTCCTGATTCATTTTACCGGCACGGCGCGGCTCACAGACCAGCGTGCTGGTGCGGTTTTTGAGCTCCGCATAGGCAATGGCGGAGCAGATGGAATCGGTATCGGGGTTGCGGTGCCCGATGACCACGACCTTGTGTGCTTCTTTTGGCATAGGCTGTTCCCCTCTCTGGGTCAGATTCATTTACCTTCCGATCGGCTCCATGCCCCAAAACACCGGGCACGGCTGCCAGCTACATTTTAACACATCCGGCACCGGGGGTAAAGGCGGCAGACATCTTTTTCTTGACAGCGTCCCAAAAATCGTCTATCCTTACCCTGAAATTTTTCTCTTTGGAGGTTCCCCATGAAAAAGCAGTTCCGCGCCCTTTCCCTCTGCCTGACGCTGGCCCTGTGCGTGTTCGGCAGCACCGCCGCGCTGGCCGAGGCTCCCGCCGCCACGCCCGCCCCCCAGGACGAACGTGTCATCACCGATGTAAGCCCCCTTGAGGATCAGATCCGCAACATCGTCGGTTTCACCACCAGCACCGGCGGCCCCTACGATTTTGAACAGGCCGACCATAGATCTGCCGTGCAGGCCTACGGTGCAGAACCCGCCGAGGGCGCCGTGGCCCTGCTGCGCATCTACGCCCGGGCCGAGGACCGGGGCGATGCCTCCATCAATTCCAGCGGCCACTCCTTCCTCTCGGTGCGGAACGTCTCTGACCACGACATCGAGGTGGGCGGCCTGCGGATCGCGCCCGACACCGAGATGACCTTCAGCCCCCGCGGCAACCGCTGGGAGCACACCGGCATCTGGTACAATCTGGAGGGCTACTACAAGCGCTATCTGGCCGATTCCTACTACCAGAACATCTATGCTGTCCAGACCTCACTGGATCAGGGCCAGCTGGACGTGGTCAACCGCAACCTTGCAAAATCTGACCACTGGTCGGCCTACTTCAACTGCGCTGCCTTTACCGAGAGCATGTGGAACGCTGTCTGCGCCGATTCCCTTTCCGCCGGGCAGCCCTACACCCCGGAGAACCTGCGGAACGACATTCTGGCCAAGTACGGCGATCTGGCCGCGTATAATCCCCAGGTCCCCTACGACTACATCGTTTATTACGGCACCAGCCTGACCCCCAGCAAAGAGTTTGCCTGATTTTTCGATTTGTTGGATACAACATCTTGATTTTCACGTCATTCCGCGCTATCATGGGTGTGTTTGAATCCACGCGCCAAGGGAGGACACCATGACAGACGCATCGACCACATCAAGACCGCTGTTCAACCGTCAACAGCTCATCTCACTTTTCCTGCCGCTGGTGGCAGAGCAGGCCCTCAGCATCTCCATCGGTCTGGCGGACACCCTGATGGTCTCCTCGGTGGGCGAAGCCGCCGTTTCGGGCGTGAGCCTGGTGGACTCCTTCAACGTGCTGATGATCCAGCTGCTCAGCGCACTGGCCACCGGCGGCGCGGTGGTCGCCAGCCAGTACATCGGCCACCGGGAGCCCAAACGGGCCAAGGCCAGCGCCGCACAGATCATGTTCATTATGATCTCGCTCAGCGTGGTCACCGCCGTCATCGTGGCGGTGGGGCGGCATGCCATCCTGCGGGGCATCTTCGGCTCCATTGACGCGGATGTGATGCGCTACGCTGAGACCTATTTTCTGCTCTCGGCCCTGAGCTACCCCTTTATTGGCGTGTACAACGCCGGTGCGGCTCTGTTCCGCGCCCAGGGCAACAGCAAGATCAGTATGCTTTCCAGCCTGGTGATGAACGTGGTGAACATTGGCGGCAACGCCATCCTGATCTACAGGTTTGGCATGGGCGTGATGGGTGCGGCCACCGCCAGCCTCGTGAGCCGGATGATCGCCTGCTTCACCGTGATGTTCCTGCTGCAGAAGCCGGAATGTGCGCTGCGCATCGACCACCTCACCGACCTGAAGCCGGATCTCGACCTCATCAGGCGCATCCTGAAAGTCGGCATTCCCGCCGGCATCGAGAACGGCATGTTCCAGATCGGCAAGCTGTCGGTCTCCAGCCTGACCAGCACGCTGGGCACCGCCGCCATTGCCGCAAACGCCGTGGCAGGCAACATCTCCAGCTTCCTGAACGTGCCCGCCTCCGCCGTGGGCATCGGCGCGCTGACCGTTGTGGGCCAGTGTCTGGGTGCCGGGGAAAAGGTTCAGGCCAAGCGCTATTCCCGCCTGCTGCTCCTGACCGCCTACGCCGGGGACTGGGTGATGAATCTTTCCGGCCTGTTCTTCCTGAACAAGCTGGCGCTCTCCTGGTTCAACCTCTCGCCGGATGCCTACGGCATGGCACTGGAGCTGATGGTCTGGTTCAACGCTGTGTCGCTGATCCTGTGGCCCTCCAGCTTCACCCTGCCCAACATCCTGCGCGCCGCCGGAGATGCCGCCTTTACCATGACGGTCAGCGTCATCTCCATGTGGGTGTTCCGGGTGGCCTTCTGCTACCTGATGGTGCTCAAGTTCCACTGCGGCCTGCTGTTCATCTGGCTGGGCATGTTCCTGGATTGGGCCATGCGCTCGCTGTTCTTCTGCGTCCGCTTTGTCCGCGGCAGGTGGATGGAACAAAAGGTGATCTGAGTTTCCGTATATCCGGCCCTCTCCGCCATTGCAGTTTTGGCGGGGAGGGCCTTTTTTGTGCAGGAAACCCGCATCCTGTCTCGTATCAATAGGCAGAAGCTTCTCTCCCCTGCATCCGCTTCCCCAAAGCATACCAAATTCCGCGCGGATGTGTTCACGATTTTGTCAGCTTTTTGTCTTGTTTTCTTCGTCTTTGCGCGGTATAATCATACGCTGCAAAGAACTTTAGGCGGGGCTGCGGCCCCCATTCCAGAAAAGGAAGTGTGTTCCATGCGCAACTGGTTTTCCCGCCATCCCGTTTCGTTCATGGCGTTTTATCTCCTGTTTTACCTTTCGGCGTTCCATTGGCTCGAAGTCCATATTGCCGTGCCCGATGTTCTGGTGCACTGCCATCTGGATGACCTGATCCCCTTTTGCAAATATGCCATCGTGCCCTACTTTGCGTGGTTCTTGTGGATCCCGTTCACCCTGTTCTACCTGCTCTGGAAAGCGCCCCGGGCCGACTTCTGGCGGCTCTGCCTGCCCCTGTTTGCGGGCATGACCATTGCACTGGCCTGCTATGTCATCCTGCCCACCGGGCTGGACCTGCGGCCCTACCGGGTGTACGGCAGCGACATCTTTGCTCAGGCCGTGCGGATGCTCTATGCCACCGACACGCCCCTCAATGTCTGCCCCTCCATCCATGTGTTCAACTCCGTCACCCTGATGATGGCCTATTACCGCAGCCGCATCTTTGAAACGCCGGGCCGCCGCTGGATGCGGCCCGCTTCCGCCGTGCTCTGCGTTTCCATCATTGCATCCACAGTCCTGCTCAAGCAGCACAGCTGCATTGATGTATTGCTGGGCATCCTGCTGGCCATGGCGCTGGATACCGGCATGACCGCACTGGAACGCAGCGACGCAAGAGCCTTGCAGCGGCTGTAAATCCACATAGAAAAAACGCCTCTGTCGGCCGACAGAGGCGTTTTTGCATTTTGGGGTATTACGGAGCCGGAGCAGTAAACTCTTTCAGGTGCGCTGTATCCAGCTCTTCGGCATCTTTGGCCGCTGATGTATAGGAAATTTTCAGATATTTCAGGGCCGTATCGTTTGCCAGCAGTTTTTTGCAGGTTTCCGTATCAAACGTGATGTTGTTGGTCAGATCCAGCCAGATCAGCTGCGGCATCTGGGTCAGGGGAGTATAATCCATGTCCTTGTAGGCTTCCTGTGCACCCTGAGAGAGAGACATACTCAGATACTGCACACTGCTCTCCGCCAGCGGGGCAAAGCTGTCGATCTCCGGCCCTTGGTACAGCTGCAGAAAGCTCAGATTTTCCATCTGCTTCAGCGGTTCCAGCGAACCGATCCGGGTCACGTCCAGTCTCAGGACCCGCAAGTCAGCCTGGGTCAGATCGTCCTCACTGCCGGTGATCCACAGCATCTTCAGCGACTTCATCTGCGCCAGCGCCGAAAGGTCGGAGACATTGGAATCCGCCCGGATCCCGTCACTGCCATATTCCAGCTCTACCACGGAATCCAGCTTTGCAAAGGTCGGGAATGCGCTGCTCTCCACACTGGGCACACTCAAAAGCATCAGATTTTTGCATTCTTCCAGACCTGTCAGATCTGTAATGGGTGGGGCTCCCCTTCTATTATTGACCGACAATACCTGCAAGCTGTCAAAATGCCGCAGGTCTGCCAGAGAGGTCACCGGATCATACGTTCCCTCTACCCTGACCGCACAGGCTTCCAGCTGCTCATTGCTGCTGACGTTTCCCCCAATGTCCACCCCATCCGGTGCATCTTTGACGAGGAGATCTTTCACACCGGTTCCGGAATTTATCGTGACTCGCTGATAATCCCAGACATCGCTGTGATAGATATCCCCCTTCGGGCGGTCAAGCCATTTCCGGACGTGCTTTTCCATCACGGGGTCCTGCCACTCAATGACATAGTCCTCCCCATGCTCGGCATGGCTGGCCGGAACCGCAAGTGTCGTCTGCTGAACAAAAACATCCTGCATTTCCGAACGGAAAGGCCCCGGTCTCAGATTCAAAGAGCTTGCACATGCGCTGAGCAAAAGCATTGCACAGATCAACAAACTCGACGCTTTTAACATTTTACGCATAACAGGCTCCTTTCTGTTTCGGCAAAATCTCTAGTTATATTCTACCATAGATTGTTTTTTTTGTAAAGAAAAACCCACGATCTTTGCACGGGCATGGCAAAGATCGTGGGTTCGCTTAAAACAGATTTTCCGGCAGGCAGATATCCTGCTTTGGCACCTTGTCCCAGGAAAAGTCTGCAATGAGGCTTTCCGGGGTGCGGGGAGCCGGTTCAGGTTGGAGACCATAGGCAAAGGCAAGCCTGCCCACGATCTCTTCCGCCGTATACTTTGCCCGGAGGTTTTCCAGGCTCTGGTCCCCGTCCCGTTTGGAAAGGCGGCGGCCATCCGGGGCCAGCAGGAGCGGGCAATGGGCAAACTTTGGGGCGGGCAGGCCCAGCAGACGGTAAAGATAGAGCTGCCGGGCGGTGGAAGAGAGCAGGTCCGCGCCCCGCACCACCTCCGTGACCCCCATGCGGGCATCGTCCACCACCACAGCCAACTGGTAGGCAAACACGCCATCGGCGCGGCGGAGGTAGAAATCCCCGCAGTCGTGGAGCAGGTTCTCGGTGTGGGGGCCCATACAGCCATCGGTGAAGGTGATGTCCTCGTCGGGCACCATGAGCCGGTAGGCCGGGGCCTTCTTTTTGCGCTTTTCGGCGATCTGCTCCGCCGTCAGCCCCCGGCAGGTGCCGGGATAGATGACGTTGCCATCCGACGTATGGGGCGCGCTGGCGGCATGGAGCTGGGCACGGGAACAGAAGCAGGGGTACACAAGGCCCTGTGCTTCCAGTTTGTTATAGCTCTCGGTGTAGATGGCGGCGCACTCGCTCTGGTAATAGGGGCCGTTGGGGCCGCCGCTGCTGCCGCCCTCGTCCCAGACAAGGCCCAGCCATTCCAGATCTTCTTCCAGCGCATCGGCGTATTTCCGGGGGCAGCGCTCGGCATCCAGATCCTCAATGCGCAGAACGATGCGCCCGCCCTGACTTCTGGCGCTGAGCCAGGCCAGCAGGCTGCAGGCCAGATTGCCCAGATGCAGCCGCCCGCTGGGGCTGGGGGCAAAGCGCCCGGTCACAGCGCTCACAGGCCCAGCTTCCACTCGCCGTCCACAGGCTGGGAGATGGGCGTGTTATAGAACTCTGCTACAGCCTTTGCCATGTACTCGGCATCCTTGCAGCTGGCGGTCTCCATTGCGGAATGCATGGCCAGCTGTGCCAGACCGATATCCACCATGGGGATCAGGATCTGGTGGCCCAGCAGGTTGCCCAGCGTGGAACCGCCGGGAACATCCGCGCGGTTTGCGGCCACCTGCACCGGCACACCGGCCTTTTTGCAGATCTCGGCAAAGGCAGCGCCGGTAAAGCCGCTGGTGGTGTAGGTCTGGCGGGCATTGTACTTCAGCAGCACACCGCCGCCCATGACCGCCACGTTGGCGGGATCGCTCTTTTCGGGGTGGTTGGGGTGGGTGGCGTGGCCATTGTCGGCGCTCAACAGCAGGCTGTTGGTGCAGGCACGGATGCTCTGCTCCCGGGTGACCCCCAGCTTTTCCTCAATGCGGGCCAGCACGTTGGCCATCAGGGTGCCCTGTGCGCCCTGCCGGCTGGAGGAGCCCACCTCCTCGTTGTCGAACATGACCCACATATCACCGCGGCCTTCCTCCTCGCCGCGGCCCTGCAGGAAGCCCCACAGGGTGGTGTAGGCGCATTCCAGGTCATCGATGCGGCCGGACATGAAGTATTCGCCCTTCAGGCCCACGCGCTCGGCCTTTTCACGGGTGCAGAGCACCAGGTCAGCATCCACGATGTCCTCAGCCTTGACCCCGGCCTCCTCAGCCAGAGCGTCCCGCAGGGTGGAGCCTGCCTCACCAAAGATGGGCTGCAGATCCACCTGAGGGTTGTACTTCATGCCGTTGTTCAGGTCATGGTTGAAGTGGATGCAGAGGTTGGGGATGACAGCCAGCGCCCGGTCGGGATGGACCAGCAGGCTCCGGATGCCGTTCTCCGTGCGGACCAGAATGCGGCCCGCCACACTCAGGGGACGGTCCAGCCAGGTGGGCATGATCATGCCGCCGTAGCCCTCGGTCTCCGCCTTGGCAAAGACCGCGTCCTTGCCGCCATCCAGCTGCTTGATGCGCCAGGTGGGAGAATCGCTGTGGCTGGCGGTGACATGCCAGCCGGTCAACTCGCCCTTGGGCATCCGCCATGCCAGCACGGCAGAGCCGTTGCGGGTGGTGTAATATCTGCCGCCGGGCACCAGCTCCCAGGCTGCGCTCTCGGGGCAGTTCTGGTAGCCGTTTTCCTCCAGGAGCTTCACAGCCGCAGCCGTGGAGTGGAAGGCGCTGACACCGGCGTTCAGGAAATCGAAGAGACCTTCGACGGAAAAGGTGTTATTCTGCATTTTATGTTCTCCTTTATTTTCAGGTTATCCGCTGCTAAACCTCTCCGTCATTGCTTCGCAATGCCACTTGTCCGGGCTGCGGCTCCCAACATTCACTTCGTGCAAAGTATTGCACTTGTGCCTTGTTGGCCGCTGCCCCAACAACAACTCCCTTCATCCGCCACTGGCGGCGGTTGTTGTTGCCTAATAGGAGAGGCAGGGGCCTTTCTTGGCTCCCCTGTCAGGGGAGCTGTCGCCGCAGACGACTGAGAGGTTTCGCCACAATTATACCGTTTCTCTTATCAAAAAGCAATCACACCGGGGCCATCTCGGCAAGCTGCTGTTCAAGCGCATGGCGGAGCTGGGCGGCGTGCAGGCCGCAGACCAGCTGGACCCGGGTGCCCTGCACCACAAGACCTTTATGGGGCAGGGAGAGCAGAGCCCCCATATCCAGCAGCGAGGCATCCCGCACCGTGAGCCGGAGGCGGGTGAAGCAGTTTCCCAGCTGGGCGATGTTCTCCGGCCCACCCAGCGCGGCGATGAACCGGCACACCTCCTGCGGGTCGGCGTAGGGGGACTGGTCTGTGGAAGGGGCTGCTTCCCGGCCCGGGGTGGGCAGATCCTTTGCTTTGATGAGGATGCTGAACACGGCAAAGTAGGTCAGGATCTCCGCAAGGCCCAGCAGATAGAGCAGCGGCAGATTCTGCAGCTGCTCCCCGGCGCTCAGGTTGAACACCAGCGACCCCAGCAGGTTGGAGGTAAAGGCCCGGACATGCAGGACATGGAGCAGCACCATAAAGCCTCCCGTAATGACCGCATGGGCCACCCAGAGCAGGGGCGAAACGAAGCAGAACAGAAAATCAATGGGTTCGGTGATGGAGGCCACCGAGGCCGTGACCGCCAGCGGGATCATAGCGGCGGCGGTACGGGCACGATTCTCCCTGCGGGCCGTGAAGATGAAGGCCGCCGCAATGCCCAGATAGCCAAAGGTCTTGGTGAAGCCGGTGTACATCCAGACGATGCCGTCTGAGAGGGGCAGGCCCATGGTGTACTCGGTCATGCAGACGGCGTAAGCGCCCGTGTAGGTCACAGAGCCTACGGTCAGGCTGCCGCCCAGCGAAGAGAACTGGAAGGGCATATAGATGAGGTGATGCAGGCCGGTGGGGATGAGCAGCCGTTCCAGAAAGCCGTAAAGAAATACACCCGCGTTCCCTGAAGCCGCGATCCAGCCCGTGAGGGCGCTGACCGCCCGCTGCAGCGGCGGGCAGACAAAGCAGAACCCCAGCCCCAGTGCCACCGCCAGCGCCGACAGCCACAAAAACGACCACCGCAGACCTGAATAGAGCTGGGTGATCATGCCATAAAACTGCTTTTCGCAGGTGCGGTTGAAAAGCCACGCCGCCGCAAAGCCCAGCACGATGCCGCTTGCCACGCCGGTGTCCACCACCTGAATGCCCAGAATGGTGGTCTGGCCCGTGCCTGCAAGGCCGGTCATCCCGTTGGGCTGGGCAAGCAGTCCCAGCGCTTCCAGCGCGGTGTGGTTGGCTGTGAGGAACACAAGGTAAGCCATCAGCGCCAGCAGGGCGGCATCCTGCTTTTCGGTTTTGGCGCGCACGGCAGCCACCCCCACGCAGAGAATGACGCTGAGGTTGTTGATGAGCACCATCATCCCGTTATAGAGCAGCTGACCCACCAGCTGCAGCGGAGCCCACTGCAGCACCGGCAGTGCCTGACACAAGGGCTTGCTGGTGAGCAGCGCCCCCAGCACCAGCAGCAGGCCCGCCGCCGAAAGATAAGACAACGGCGACAGCAGCGACTGTGAAAAGCGTTCCAGCCGCCGCAGAAATTTCTGCATCCGTTTCTCCCCCTTTTCCCGGTTCTTCACCCGTTTCTCCCAGTTTGACCATGGCCGGATTATACGCGCCAGCGCAAAAAATGTCAATCCCGCCCGACTGAGAAAAAAAGGACAAAAGTTTGTATAGTTTGCACAGCCGGGGTGAAAAATCGTCCTGCGCACGCCGATTGACAACAGCCCGGCAGAACAGTATACTAGAAATGTACCAGAGCAGTTTCTCCGGCAGATGGGCCGGAACACGATAAAAGGAGGCTTTCCTATGATTCGCAAGCGTATTCTTTCCCTGCTGGTCTGCGCCGCCCTGCTGTGCGGCGTGCTGGCAGGCTGCAACACCTCTTCCGGCAGCACTGCCGCTTCCAGCTCTTCCGCTTCTGCAAGCGAGAGCATCCCCTCTTCCACCGTGACCGCCGACACCGGCAAGGTGGGCCCGCTGGATGCAGGCGAGAATTCCCTGTTTTCCCTCTCTGACCCGGACGATGCCTTTGCCCCCTGCCTCGGCTGGGGCCCCGGCGTGTCCGGCTGCTCGCTGAAATCCGTCATCGCGGCGGCTTCCCTGCTGAAATGGGCCGATGGCTGCAACATGAGCATCCAGCCGGTCAGCGACATCAAAGATGCCTATACCCAGTGGTTCGACAGCCTGAGCGCCGATGACCAGCAGAGCTTTGCTGATGCCTGGCCGCTCATCAAGGCCGATGCCGAGACCCTGCTGACCGACAAGGACAGCATGACCGGCCGCATCGAGGATGCCGGTCTGGATGCCAAAGAGCTGCCCGGCTGTTCCGAGGAAAACTGGAAAGCCCTGGCCGATGTCATTGACGTACTGGTCCCGGCTTCCAGCGAGTATTGATCGTTCCGTCTGCCCCTGAATGCAAGAGAAATAAAAATCAGTATGACGTTCTAGGGCTTATTTTTATGTTCAGATCTTCTTCAGGGTGTACTGGCGGGTGCCCATGCCGATCTTTTCGGCCTGCTCCAGCGTTGCCTTCCACTCGACATTGGGGTTGGAATCCTTGAAGTTGTCGTGGTGGCAGTTCCAGCCGGGCTTTGCAAGGTTCTGGCCCAGCTGGCTGTTGGGCAGGGGCTGTGCGTTCAGGCAGGCATCGGCACAGGCCTGATCCAGCGCCACGGGGTCAAAGGAGGCGAACATGCCGATATCCGGCAGGATGGGGGCATCGTTCTCGCCGTGGCAGTCACAGTTGGGGCTGATATCCTGCACCAGGCTGATGTGGAAGCAGGGGCGGTCTGCACAGACGGCGGCGGCGTACTCTGCCATCTTGCGGTCCAGCTCCTCGTTGGCACTGCTGTCGATGGAATAGATGGCATCGAAGTTGCAGGCACCGATACAGCGGCCGCAGCCCTTGCACTTTTCGTAATCAATGACCGCCTTGTTGTTCTCATTGTAGCGGATGGCATCGGAGCCGCACTCCTTGGCGCAGCGGTGGCAGCCGCGGCAGAGCTCCTCCTGCACGGCGGGCTTACCGGAGGAGTGCTGCTCCATCTTGCCCGCACGGGAACCGCAGCCCATGCCGATGTTCTTGATGGCCCCACCGAAGCCGGTCGCTTCGTGGCCCTTGAAGTGGGTCAGGCTGATGAAGATGTCGGCATCCATAATGGCGCGGCCGATCTTGGCGGTCTTGCAGTATTCGCCGTTGGGCACGGGCACCTCAAGCTCATCGGTGCCGCGCAGGCCATCGCCAATGATGATCTGGCAGCCGGTGGTCATGGGCCAGAAGCCGTTTTCCTGCGCGCAGCTCAGGTGCTCCAGCGCGTTCTTACGGCTGCCCGGGTACAGCGTGTTGCAGTCGGTCAGGAAGGGCTGGCCCCCCTGCTCCTTGCACAGGTCTGCCACTACCTTGGCGTAGTTCGGGCGCAGGAAAGCCAGGTTGCCCAGCTCGCCAAAGTGCATCTTGATGGCCACGAACTTGCCGTCCATATCAATGCTCTTGATGCCCGCCGCAATGCACAGGCGGCGCAGCTTTTCGGTCAGGCTGGTGCCCACAGGACACCGGAAGTCGGTGTAATATACAGTCGATGCTTCCATAGGGATCTCCTCCGTTTTTGACGATTTCAGGCGCGGCACTTTCCCGCCGCCGGGTTCTCTCTTTATGGCTCCAGTATAGCACAAGGCCGGGGCCGGTGCAATTGCCCCAGGGCGCAAAAAAGCCGCCCGTGCGGGCGGCTGGGGGGTTTGGGGAGCGATTTACGCAATGGCCGTGATGGCGGCCACGGCCAGGACGATCAGGCCCAGCACGATGCGGTAGAGGCCGAAGAACTTGAAGTTATGGCGCTTGACGTAATCCATCAGGAAGCGGATGGCCGCCAGGCTGACCACGAAGGCCACCACGCAGCCCACCGTCAGCACAGCCACCTCGGTGCCGGTGATGGCGACACCGGAGACGGCGAATTTGAGCACCTTGAGCAGGGATGCACCCGCCATGACCGGGATGGCGAGGTAGAAGGTGAACTCCGCCACGCAGGCGCGGGAGAGGCCCAGCAGCAGGCCGCCCACGATGGTGGCACCGGAGCGGGAGGTGCCGGGGATGATGGCCAGCATCTGCCACACGCCGACGATAAAGGCTTCGCGGTAGGTGATCTGTTCCAGCCGGGTGACATGCGGGGCGGTGCGGCGGTTCTCCACAAGGATGAAGAGGACACCGTACAGGATCAGCATGGCGGCGACCGTGATGTAATTGTAGAAGCGGGCTTCAAACCAGTCGTCCAGCGGGCTGATGATGAGCACCGGTATGGTGGCGGCCACTACCTTGAACCAGAGCTGCCAGACGGCAGGCTTGGAGCAGACGCGGCCATGGCGCAGGCCGAAGGGCCAGAGCTTATTCCAGAACAGCACCACCACGGCCAGAATGGCACCCAGCTGGATGACCACGCGGAACATGGACATGAATTCCTCGCTGGCGTTGAACTTGACCACCTGCTCCACCAGGATCATGTGGCCAGTGGACGAGATGGGCAGCCACTCGGTGATGCCCTCCACAATGCCCATCAGGATGGCTTTCAGTATTTCAAGAAACATGGGTTCTCCTCCCTGCAAAGCGGCACAGGCGCTCTGCACACATTCAGATTGGGTTCGCTCTTCAGTATATCATATTCTGAGAGCCTGCGCACGAAAAATCACAAATTTTATACAGGAGCACTGTCTGCTTTTTCTGTATTTATCTGCCGCCGGAAATATGCTATACTGGACACAACGTTTTTCCCTGTGTTTCCTTCTGACACGGACTGCCGGGCCAGACAACAACAGATTTTGAACAATGAGGTGACATCCATGAATATTCTGGTGATCGGCTGCGACCAGGTGGGCGCGGCACTGGTGCGGGATCTGGAACGCATCGGCCATGATATTTCCCTGATCGAAAAGGACCCCGAGCAGCTCAAGCGGCTGGACAGCTTTG
>OGUA01000417.1_pt1 | contig 20024 bp, 18 predicted proteins | sample 1573691 | NCBI WGS metagenome assembly OGUA01 (sample SAMEA2581925, study PRJEB24529) | metagenome | biome: Human gut stool | place: China | collected 2011 | reverse complement strand
CAAGCTCTGCCTGATGATGTTCTCGGGCATGACGCTCTGCCTCATTATTTATATGGTACTGCCCAACGGCCTTGACATCCGCCCCACGGCGGAAGCCATCGGCCGGGAGAATTTTGCCATGACTTTGATGCAGCTCATTTGGAAAGCAGATGCCTCGGTCAATGTCTGCCCCTCGATCCACTGCCAGAGCACGGCCTGCATGGCCATTGCCTTTTCGGGCAGCACGCTGACAAAGCAGCGCCCCTGGCTCAAAGCAGCGGCCTGGGTGTGGGCAGCGCTCATCTGCGCCTCCACCGTGTTCACCAAGCAGCATTCCATCATTGATGTGGTCTGCGGTCTGGCGCTGGCGGCTGTGTGGGGCGTGATCCTTTATGGCCCGTGGAAAAAGCGGCAGGATTGACAAGAAAAAGTTCTCAATTTTGGCAGTTTCCCAATTGACGCGGACAAAGTGTGTGGAGTACAATAAAAATGAAACTGATATATTAGTAAAACACAAAGATAACAGGCGTGCAGAAGCACAAAAGGAGCGAAGACAGTATGGCAGTTCGGAGCGCCCGCGAGGCAGCCTACGAAACCATCCGCAGCAGGATCATCACCATGGAGCTCAAACCTGGGGATGAACTGAACGACCACGAGCTGGCCCAGGAACTGGGCATCAGCCGCACCCCCATGCGGGAGGCGCTGATCATGCTCAACATTGCCCACATGGTGACCATCAAGCCCCAGAGCGGCACCTATGTGGCCCCCATTGATCTGGAGCTGATGGAGATGGAGCAGTTTGCGCGCTTCACGCTGGAAAAAGAGCTCCTGAACCGGATCCGGGGCCGCCTGACCGGCGAGCAGGAGAGAGCCTACCGGCTGCTGATCGAGCAGTACCGTGTGCTGGAAAGCCACCCGGAGGCCGAGAACCGCGAGACCCGGATGCTGGATCTGGACAACGCCTTCCACCGCCGCGCCTTTGAGCTCTGCGGCATGGAGGGACACTTTGACCACATGCTTTCCACCTTTCAGCACATCGAGCGGCTGCGCAAGTTCAGCCTGCAGACGGATGAAAACAAATCGGTCTGTGGTGCCCACACCCGCATCCTGGAGGCTGTGCTCCACGGCACGGAGGAGGATGTGAGCCGGGCACTGAGTGAACATCTGCACCGGTATAAGCTCAGTGTGGATCAGGCCCGTGCCGCCCACCCGGATTATTTTATCGGCAACGGTGATACCTGGTAAAAATTTCTTTCGTCAAACTGCCCAATGCGTGTATTTTGCGGCCAGATGGGGGCAAAATCCCATGCATGGTCGTTTCTTTGTGTAAAGTATACAAGAAAAAACATCAAAACTTGTCAAAACGTCAATTGCCAATTTGAAACTGATATATTAGAATATAAGCAAGAGTGTGCCACGGCATCCGCCGCGGCATTTAAGAAGCAAAGCAACAAACAAGGAGGAACCCACTATGCCTATGAAAATGGGTTGGCGCTGGTATGGCGAGGGCAACGACCCCGTCACCCTCAGCGACATCAAGCAGATCCCCGGCGTGACCAGCATCGTCTGGGCGCTGCACGATAAGATGCCCGGCGAGATCTGGGAGATCGACGAGATCCAGAAGGTCGCCGATCAGATCCACGCCTACGGCTTCGACATGGACGTGGTCGAGTCTGTCAATGTCCACGATGACATCAAGATCGGCCTGCCCACCCGCGACAAGTACATCGAGAACTACAAGCAGTGCATCCGCAACCTGTCCAAGTTCGGTGTCAAGGTCATCTGCTACAACTTCATGCCCATCTTTGACTGGACCCGTACCGACCTGTTCCACCCCGTCGGCGACGGCTCCACTGCTCTGTTCTACCAGAAGGACATGATCCAGGACGATTACAAGGCCATGGCCGACTACATCCTGGGCTTCACCGAGAAGTACAACATGACCTTCCCCGGCTGGGAGCCCGAGCGTATGGCAAAGCTGGACGAGCTGTTCAAGGCCTATGCCCCTGTCACCAAGGAAAAGCTCTGGGAGAACCTGAAGTACTTCCTCGAAGCCCTGATGCCCACCTGCCGCGAGTGCGACATCAAGATGGCCATCCACATGGACGACCCCCCTTGGGACATCTTCGGCCTGCCCCGCCTGCTGGTGGATGCCGAGAGCATCGACCGCTTCCTGAGCATGGTGGACGACGAGTACAACTGCCTGACCCTGTGCTCCGGCAGCCTGAACGCAAACCCCAACAACAATGTTGCTGAGATCGTCCGCAAGCACTGCGACCGCATTGCATTTGCTCACATCCGCAACATCCACCACTTCCCCAACGGCGACTTCTCCGAGGCTGCTCACCGCGACTGCTGCGGCGAGACCGGCATCATCGAGATCCTGCGCGCCTACCATGACTGCGGCTACGAGGGCTATATCCGCCCCGACCACGGCCGTCAGCTGTGGGAGGAAGGCCCCGGCAACTGCCGCCCCGGTTACGGCAAGTATGACCGTGCGCTGGGTATCCAGTACATGCTGGGTGTCTGGGACCTGCTGGACCGTCTGGACGAAGAGAAAAAGAAAGGCTGAGTACTATTATGAAGCTGTCTGATATCAAGAACGGCAATCTGTCCGCCGAGTGGGCAGAAAAGGGCTACGAGCTGCCCAAGTTTGACGTGGAGGCTGTCAAGGCCAAGACCCACGCAGAGCCCACTTGGGTGCACTTCGGCGCAGGCAATATTTTCCGTGCCTTCCCCGCTGCCATCCTGAACGAGGCCCTGAACAGCGGCAAGTATGACCGCGGTGTCATCGTTGCTGAGAGCTTTGACTACGAGATCATCGACAAGGCTTACCAGCCCTACGACAACCTGAGCCTGCTGGTCTGCCTGAAGTCCACCGGCGACATCGAGAAGAAGGTCATCGCTTCTGTGACTGAGAGCCTGAAGGCTGATTACTCCTTCGGCGAGGATTGGGCTCGTCTGGTCGAGATCTTCCAGAACCCCAGCCTGCAGATGATTTCCTTCACCATCACCGAGAAGGGCTACGGCGTTGCTCCTGCTGACCTGGAGCGCGGCCTGACCCCCGTTCTGGCCATGGGCAAGGTCACCGCTCTGCTGTACGAGCGCTTCAAGGCCGGCAAGCTGCCCCTGACCGTTCAGAGCATGGATAACTGCTCTCACAACGGCGACAAGGTCAAGAGCGCTGTCCACGCCTACGCTTCCAAGTGGGTCGAGCAGGGTCTGGTTCCCGCTGAGTTCCTGGCATACGTTCAGGACGAGACCAAGATCACCTTCCCCTGGAGCATGATCGACAAGATCACCCCCCGTCCCGACGCAAAGGTCCAGGATATGCTGGCCAAGGACGGCTTTGAGGACAACTACACCATCGTGACCGAGAAGCACACCTTTACTGCTCCCTTTGTCAACGCAGAGGAGACCCAGTACCTGTGCATCGAGGATCACTACACCAACGGCCGTCCTCCGCTGGAGCTGGGCGGTGTGCTGTACTGCGACCGCGAGACCGTTGACAAGATCGAGAAGATGAAGGTGTGCACCTGCCTGAACCCCCTGCACACCGCAATGTCCATCTACGGCTGCATGCTGGGTTACACCCTCATCAGCGCCGAGATGGCCGACGAGGATCTGCGTTCCTTCATCCAGAAGATCGGTTATATCGAGGCAATGCCCGTGGTCGTTGATCCCGGTGTCCTGAACCCCTACGAGTTCATCGGCGCTGTCATCAACCGCCGCCTGCCCAACCCTTTCATGCCCGATGCTCCCCAGCGTATCGCTACCGATACCTCTCAGAAGCTGGCCATCCGTTTCGGCGAGACCATCAAGGCATATCAGGCACGCGGTCTGGACAAGTCTAACCTGGTGCTGATCCCCCTGGTGCTGGCAGGTTATGCCCGCTACCTGAAGGGCATTGATGACAACGGCAAGGCCTTTGAGATCTCTCCCGATCCGATGCTGGCTGAGCTGCAGGCCATCGTGGCTCCTCTGGAAGTCAAGGAAGGCGAGCAGGACTTCAGCTGCCTGAAGAACCTGTACAGCCGTGCCGATGTGTTTGGTGTTGACCTGTACGAGGTCGGCCTGGGTGAGCAGATCGAGGGCATGGTCAAGGAGCTGTACGCTGGCAACGGCGCAGTCCGCAAGACCCTGCACAAGTATGTTGTCGCCCGCTGAGCACTGACACGATCCTGAATTAAGCTATCTTCGTTCCCGCGCTGCGTTTTGCTTTGCCGCAGTGCGGGATTTTTTTGTTTTCCGGCATGGCTCTTTACATTTGGAGAGCGATTTGCAATAATAGAAAAAAGCGCAGGAGGGTCTGTACATGAAAGTAATGGTTTTTGATGTGGGCGGCACCGAGATCAAGTATTCCGTGATGGATGAGCAGCTGAACCGGACCGATACGGGCAGCACGCCCACCCCGGCGGATTCGCAGGAACACTTCCTGAACACCCTGCGGGAGATTTACCTGCCCCACAAGGACGAGGTGGACGGCATTGCCCTGAGCATGACCGGCTTCATTGATGCCGAACAGGGCGTGGTCAAGGGCGGCGGGGCACTCTCGCTGGCCTACAATGTGGGCACGCCTGTCGGCCCCCGGCTGGCCGAGGCCTGCGGCTGCCGGGTCTGGATCGAGAATGACGGTAAAGCGGCTGCCATTGCGGAGCTGGAGCGGGGTGCGCTGAAGGGCTGCAGGAACGCAGCGGTGTTCATCATCGGCACCGGTGTGGGCGGCGGCCTGATCATTGATGGGAAGCTGGTGCGCGGCCGGGACTGCACGGCGGGCGAGTACAGCTTTATGAACACCAACGCCGATGCCTGGAGCGACCCCACAAAGAGCGTTGCCTGCCAGTGCAGTACCAGCGGCCTGTTGAGCGGCTACCGCGCCCGCAAGGGCCTGCCCGCCGATGCGCCCATGGATGGACGCATCTTCTTTGAGGCGGTCCGCGCTGGGGAGACTGAGGCCAACGAGGCCCTGCGCAGCTTCTGCCGGGCCGTTGCCGTGCAGATCTACAACCTGAACGTTCTGCTGGATCTGGAAAAGGTGGCCATCGGCGGCGGCATCAGCAAGCAGCCCATCCTTGTGGAGACCCTGAACGAGGTGTATGAGGAGATGATCGTTAAGGGGCATCCCTTCGGGGAGGCGGCGGCAGATACCCTGCCCCGCCCGGAGATCGTGCCCTGCCGGTTCCTGAGCGAGGCCAACCAGATCGGTGCCTTTGCAAGCTACCAGAAGGCGTTTTGGGAAAATTGATGGACAAAACGCACGAAGCTGTGTTATACTGGGCGTGACAGGAGGGCGGAACAATGCCGGAGATCAGTTTGTTTTGCGGGATTCGGATCACAATGTTTTACAGTGACCACAACCCACCGCATTTCCATGCGGAATATGGTGGATGTAAAGCACTGGTGGATATTCAGCACTCCTGTGTTATCCGTGGTGCATTGCCCAGCCGCCAGTTGAAATTGATTCTGGCATGGTGTGAGCTGCATAAAGATGAGCTGATGCAGAACTGGGAACTTGCCAGGGATGCAAAGCCCTTGAATCATGTGGCACCATTGATTTGAAAGGGGAGTACAGTATGGAATATATTCCAAAAGTATTGCAGGCTGTTGCAGGAGAAAATTTTACCATCTACCTGTATTTCAGTGATGGCTCTGTCCGGCTATATGATGCAAAGCCCCTGTTGCAGCTGGGGGGAGTGTTCGAGCCTATGCGCGACCCGGATTATTTCCGTGACCGGCTGACGGTGCTGAATGACACGGCGGCATGGGATGTGAGCGGTGACATGGACCCTTGCAATTGCATCGACCTTGACCCGATAGAGCTGTATGAGACCTGTCCGGTGGTCGTTGACCCGTTGGAAAAGGCATCCTGAAATAAAACACAACGGCACAGCGCTGGTGCATTATCGTAACTGCGCTGTGCCTTGATTTTTGGGCGCACCCATGATATGATAGACCCTGCGCGCAGGGCGCGCGGAAAACAAACAAAGGAGTTCTTTTTCTATGAAAACCATGCATAAATTTCTGGCCGTTGTGATCAGTGCCGCTCTGGCAGCCGGGCTGCTGGCAGGCTGCGGTGCAGCTTCCGGCACGGCATCCAGTGCCGCCTCTTCTGAGGCTGTGTCCTCTGTGGCAGCTTCCAGTGAAGCCGCTTCCTCTGAGGCTGCTTCCGGGCAGGCTGAGGATGCCAAGGTCAAGGCAGAGTTTACCGTGACCAGCGCGGATGGCGAGAGCCAGACCTTTACGCTGGAAGTGACCGATGGCGAGAAGCTGAGCGATGCTCTGGTGGAAGCCGGTCTTATCAGCGAGGAAGAGGCTGCGGCAGGCTTTGTGACCACCGTCAACGGCGAGACTGCCGACTGGGATAAGGATCAGGCATGGTGGTGCCTGAACGATGCCACCGGCGAGATGACCACCGTGGGCGTGGCAGACATTGCGCTGCACGATGGCGACAGCTATGCCTTTGTCTACACGAAGTAAGGAGCCTGTGCACATCCGGGTGCTGCGGCTGGTGCTCAGCGGCCTGATGGGTGCGCTGCTGGTGGTGAGCAAGCAGGCCATGAGCGGCCTGCCCAACATTGAACCGGTGACGCTGCTTGTCATCCTGTTTGCGCTGGAGCTGCCCCGGGAAACGCCGGGGGCTGTTACGGTGTTCATCCTGCTGCAGGGTGTGCTGTACGGCTTTGGGCTGTGGTGGGCCATGTACCTGTATGTCTGGTATCTGCTGGCCCTGTTGGCATGGCTAATGCGCCGGATGGACAATGCCCTTGGCTGGGCGGTGTTCAGCGGCATCTACGGCCTGTGTTTCGGCGGCCTGTGCGCAGCGGTGTATCTGGTGGCCAAAACTCCGGCCTTTGCCCTGAGCTGGTGGCTCAGCGGCCTTTCCTACGATGCCATGCACGGCGTGGGAAATTTTGTCATCATGCTGCTGCTCTACCGCCCCCTGCGCAGGGCGCTGCAGACAGCCAAACGGCAGCTGAGAGTGAATTGAAAAGGAAAGCATCCTCACCCTCTCCGTCATTGCTTGCGCAATGCCACCTCCCGAAGGGAGAGGCAAGACATCACAGAGGACAGATGCTGCAATATCTGGGATTGCCCTTGGCTCCCCCTTTGGGGGAGCTGGCGAGCGTCAGCGAGACTGAGAGGGTGAGCCATCAAAACAGAAAGAGGGCCGCTGCACGGAGCAATGTGCAGCGACCCTCTTTTGCGGAAACAGGTAAGAAAATGGTTTGAGGATGTCAGATTCAGCGCTTTACGTTGAAGGCGGCCATGCCGGGGTAAACGGCGCTGCCGCCCAGCTGCTCCTCAATGCGCAGCAGCTGGTTGTACTTTGCTACACGCTCGGTGCGGCTGGGAGCGCCGGTCTTGATCTGGCAGGTGTTCAGGGCCACGGCCAGATCAGCAATGGTGGTGTCCTCGGTCTCGCCGGAGCGGTGAGAGCTGATGGCGGTGTAGCCGGCCTTGTGGGCCATCTTGATGGCCTCCAGCGTCTCGGAAACAGAACCGATCTGGTTCAGCTTGATCAGGATGGCGTTGCCTGCACCCAGCTGGATGCCCTTGGCCAGACGCTCGGTATTGGTAACGAACAGGTCGTCGCCCACCAGCTGGACCTTGCCGCCCAGTTCCCGGGTCATCTCCTGCCAGCCTTCCCAGTCCTCTTCATCCAAGCCATCTTCAATGGAGATGATGGGATACTTCTCCACCAGGCTCTTCCAGTGTGCGATCAGCTCGCTGGAAGTGTACTCGGTGCCGGCCTTGGGCAGCTTGTAAAAGCCCTTGCCCTTGGGGCTCTTCCACTCGGAGGAAGCGGCATCCATGGCCAGCATGAAGTCCCTGCCGGGCTGATAACCGGCCTTCTCGATGGCGGCCAGAATGGTCTCGATGGTCTCCTCGTCGCTGGACAGGTTGGGGGCAAAGCCGCCCTCGTCGCCCACGGAGGTGGCCAGGCCCCTGGCCTTCAGGATGGAAGCCAGAGCGTGGAACACCTCGGCGCACCAGCGCAGGGCTTCCTTGAAGCTGGGCGCACCCACGGGCATGATCATAAACTCCTGCGTGTCCACGGTGTTGGCGGCGTGTGCGCCGCCGTTCAGGATGTTCATCATGGGCACGGGCAGGCGGTTGCCATTCACGCCGCCCAGAAAACGGTACAGGGGCATCTCCAGAGAAGTGGCGGCAGCGCGGCAGGCGGCAATGGAGACCGCCAGAATGGCGTTTGCGCCCAGATTGGATTTGTCCTTGGTGCCGTCGGCCCGGAGCATGGCGGCATCAATGGCGTAGATGTCGGAGGCATCCATGCCCACCACCGCGTCGGCGATGACGGTGTTGATGTTCTCCACAGCCTTGGTCACGCCCTTGCCCAGATAGCGGCCCTTGTCGCCGTCGCGCAGCTCCAGAGCCTCGAACTCGCCGGTGGAAGCGCCGGAGGGGGCACAGCCGCGGGCAACCGTGCCGTCGGCCAGAGTGATCTCGGCCTCAACGGTGGGATTTCCGCGGGAGTCCAGGATCTCGCGGCCGATCACAGATTCAATTTCCAGATAGTTCATCACAGTAACCTCCCGATTTTCGATGAGATATTATATAGATAGTCAAAACTAACTAACTGCCTTTATCCTACCACGTCCTGCACCCTTGCGCAAGAGGGTCTGCGGATGTTTGCCGCTGTAAACATTGATAGGATGCCCGCCGGGGCGGGTACATATCCGGCAGAAAGCGGGAAAAGGAGCGGTGTGCAGATTTGTAGGTTTACATTCCGAAGAGGGGACGGTAAAATGATAGATGGACAAGAGAGAACCAAAGATTGAGGAGGATTTTTTTTACATGAACAAAGACCTGACCGTGGGCTCCCCGTCCAAGGTGCTGTGGCAGTTCTGCCTGCCCATGTTCGGCAGCATCCTGTTCCAGCAGCTCTACAACATTGCCGACAGCCTTGTGGCGGGCAAGCTGATCGGTGAAAACGCCCTGGCCGCTGTGGGCAACAGCTACGAGATCACCCTGATCTTTCTGGCGTTCTCATTCGGCTGCAACATCGGCGGCTCTGTCATCGTTTCCCGATACTTCGGCGCAAAGGACTACAACACCATGAAAACCGCCGTCTCCACGGCGCTCATCGGCACGGTGGTGCTTTGCGGTGCCCTGATGGCGGTGGGCCTGCTGGGCTGCCGGAGCCTGCTGGTGCTCATCCGCACCCCGGCGGAGCTGATGGCCGACTCGGCAGAGTATCTGGACATCTACACCCTGGGCCTGCCCTTCCTGTTCCTTTACAATGTGGCAACGGGCGTTTTTACGGCGCTGGGCGACAGCCGCACCCCGTTCCTGTTTCTGGCGGGTTCCTCTACCGCAAACATCGCGGTGGATGTGCTGTTCGTGGCTGCCTTTGATATGGGGGTTGCCGGTGTGGCCTGGGCGACCTTTCTGTGCCAGGGGGTGAGCTGCGTGCTCTCCCTGTGGGTGGTGGCCCGGCGGGTGCGTGCTGTCCCGAGTGAGGGGGAGCGGGTCTGGTTCTCCTGGAAGATGCTGGGCCAGATCGCAGTGGTGGCCATCCCCAGCATTTTGCAGCAGAGCTTTGTCTCAGTGGGCAATATCATCATCCAGAGTGTGGTCAACTCCTTCGGTGCCAGCGTGATCGCGGGCTTTGCCGCGGCCACCAAGCTGAACAATGTGCTCATCTCCTCCCTGACCACGCTGGGCAGCGGCATTTCCAACTACGCCTCCCAGAATCTGGGCGCAGGGAAGAATGAGCGCGTCAGGGCGGGCTTCGGGGCCGGTGTCAGGCTGCTGGGCAGCATCTGTCTCTGCTTCACGGCCCTGTACCTGCTGGCAGGCCGCCAGCTGCTCATGCTCTTTATGAACAGCCCCACGGGCGAGGCCATCAACACCGGCCTGACCTTCCTGCAGACGATCGCACCTTTCTACCTGCTGCTGGCCTTCAAGCTGACTTCGGACGGTCTGATGCGCGGCTGCGGCATGATGGGCCGCTTTATGGCAACCACCCTTTCCGACCTGTTCCTGCGCGTGGTGCTGGCCATCCTGTTTTCCAGTTGGCTGGGCGTGAACGGCATCTGGCTGTCCTGGCCTGTGGGTTGGTTTGTGGGCACCGTGCTCTCCATGGTGTTTTATCGTACCTCTATTTACCGGCAGGCAGAAGAAAAAACGACGCTGTAACCTTTTTGACATGGGTGAAAGCTCTTCATGTCACGATGAAACAAAGTGAACAAAATGAAAAAATAACCAAAAATGACACGGTTTTTTTGGTGGCTTTCACATAAAATGCCGGAAAATGCCCGGAAAAGTATGGACGGTTTGTGAATTGCACAACCCGCCCGGCGAGACTATAATGAATACACGCACAAAGCAGGGCGGCTTTGAAGGAAGCGCCCTGCTTTGTGCATCTATCACACGGAAAACTTCCAACAGGAGGATATTGTATTATGAAAAAGATGATCTCTCGCCGCAACTTTCTGACCGCTGCCGGTGTCGTGGCTGCTGCCGGTGTCCTGACCGCCTGCGGCGGCTCCTCCTCCAGCACTGCCGCATCCGCTGCAGGCTCTGCCGCTGCTTCCGGTGACACCATCAAGATCGGTGTGATGGGCCCCCTGACCGGCAACGTTTCCGTTTACGGCCAGGCCGTTGTCAACGGCGCTGCCCTGTACCTGAAGCAGGTCAACGCCAACGGCGGCATCAATGGCAAGCAGATCGAGATCCTGACCGAGGATGAGCAGGGCGATGCTACGCAGGCTGTCAACTGCTTCACCAAGATGGTGGACGAGGGCATCACCGCTCTGGTGGGCGATGTCACCACCACCCCCACTCTGGCAGTTGCTGCCGAGAGCGCAGATTACAACATGCCCATGGTCACTGCTTCCGCTACCGCTGAGGCCGTTACCTACGATGCCGAGACCGACACCGTGAACGAGAATGTCTTCCGTGCCACCTTCACCGACCCGTTCCAGGGCATCAAGATGGCCGATTATGCTTACCAGAAGCTGGGCTACACCAAGGCAGCCGTCATCTTCAAAAAGGGCGCTGACTACAACGAGGGTCTGGCTGAGAACTTTGTCAACGAGTTCGAGAGCCTGGGCGGCACCATTGTCGATCAGGAGAGTTACTCCGATGGCGACGTGGACTTCAAGACCCAGCTGACCAGCATCATGGGCAAGGGCCCCGAGACCGTGTTCTGCCCCAACTACTACGAGGAGGTGGGCCAGATCCTGTCTCAGGCTGAGAGCGTCGGCCTGACCGTTCCGTTCCTGGGCGGCGACGGCTGGGATGGCCTGGAGGGCTATGCCACTGCCGACCAGCTGAAGGACAGCTACTTCTGCGCAAACTACGCAAAGGGCTCCAGCCCCGAGTTTGAGGATGCCTACAAGGCAGAGTACGGCGAGGATTACCCCAACGGCTTTGCTCCTCTGGGCTACGATGCCGCCAAGACCGTGGTTTACGGTGTGCAGGCTGCTGAGGATGCCGGCCTGGAGGCCGGTACCGATGAGTACAAGCAGGCTGTCAACGATGCCATTGCCTCCGGCACCATCGAGGGCATCACCGGCACCTTTACCTTTGATGAGCACCACGATCCCGTCAAGAAGACTGCGATCCTGACCTATGTGGACGGCAAGCCCGAACTGAAGGAAATGTTCTGATCCCGTTTCTGTGCCGCGCACCGGTGTGCGGCCTGAATGCCGGAACCAGAGAATGATGTACCCTTGCGGAGGCCGCCGGAACAGGTTGTCTCCGCTTTTTTGGTAGAAAGAAAGGAAGTGTCCATCCAATGACAGTGTTCTTTAGTCAGCTGATCAACGGCTTGTCCCTTGGCAGCATCTATGCACTGATCGCACTGGGTTACAGCATGGTGTACGGCATCATCCTGCTGCTGAACTTTGCCCATGGCGATGTCATTATGGTTGGTGCGTACATGTCCTGGTTCGTGATGAATCAGCTGGGCCTTGGCCCGGTGACGGCCGTGTGCGCCACCATTATTACCTGCACCCTGCTGGGCGTGGTGATCGAAAAAGTCGCCTACACCCCGCTGCGCAACGCGCCCCGCATCTCCCTGCTGATCACGGCCATTGGTGTCTCCTTCTTCCTGGAGTACACCGCTGAGCTGGTGATGGGTTCCGGCGCAAAGGTCATCCCTTCCTACTACGGCAACAAGACCTTTATGATCGGCAGTGTGCCCCTGGGCCTGACCTCCGTGATCACACTGGTGGTCACTGTGCTGTCCATGCTGGTGCTGACCTTTCTGGTGCAGAAGACCAAGCTGGGCAAGGCCATGCGCGCTGTCTCTGAGGATATGGACGCTGCCCGCCTGATGGGCATCAACGTCAACAGCACCATCTCCTTTACCTTCGCGGTCGGCTCTGCACTGGCCGGCATCGGCTCGGTGCTGTACTGCTGCTCCTACCCGCAGGCCACCCCCACCATGGGCTCCATGCTGGGCCTGAAAGCCTTTGTTGCTGCCGTTCTGGGCGGCATCGGCTCCATCCCGGGCGCAATGGTCGGCGGCATCGTCATCGGCCTGTGCGAGTGCTTCGTTTCTGCCATCGGCCTGTCTGCCTGGAAGGACGCTGTCACGTTCGCCATCCTCATCATCGTGCTGCTGTTCAAGCCCACGGGCTTCCTCGGCCGCAAGGTGCAGGAAAAGGTGTAAGGAGGGCATGAAGATGAACAAAAATCGCAAAACGCTCAAAATGCCCGTGCGCTACCTCATGAACGCCGTGCTGGTGGTGCTGCTGTTCCTGGCCCTTTCCTACATGACCGGCAACATGCTCTCCACTTACCAGAACAAGGTGCTCATGACCGTGGGCATCAACATCATCCTGGCCGTGTCCCTGAACGTGGCCACCGGCTATCTGGGCCAGCTGCCGCTGGGCCACGCCGGTTTCATGGCTGTGGGTGCCTACACCTGCGCCCTGTTCACCAAGTTCTGCCCGCTGCCGGACGGTGTCTCCTTTGCCATCGGTCTGGTGCTGGCCTGCATCGTGGCTGGTCTGTTCGGTGTGCTCATCGGCATCCCGGCCCTGCGCCTGACCGGCGACTATCTGGCCATCCTGACGCTGGGCTTTGGCGAGATCATCCGCATCACCCTGAACAACATCGACGATGTGCTGGGCTTCAAGCTGTTCTATGGCTCCAAGGGCCTGAAGAACATCCCCAAGTACTCCAACTTCACCAACGTGTTCCTCTGCGTGGTCATCACCTGCTTTTTGATCCACGCCATGATGAAGAGCCGCCACGGCCGTGCCGTCCTCGCCATCCGCGACAATGAGATCGCTGCCGAGAGCTGCGGCATCCAGACCACCTACTACAAGGTCATGGCCTTTGCCTTCTCCGCTGCCTTTGCGGGTCTGGCAGGCGGCCTGTATGCCTGCTACATCGGCGTGCTGAACCCCTCCACCTTCGGCTTTATGAAGTCCATTGAGATCCTGGTCATGGTGGTTCTGGGCGGCATGGGCTCCATGCTGGGCTCCATCCTCTCTGCAACGGTCCTGACCATCCTGCCTGAGGCGACCCGCAGCTTCGACAGCTACCGCATGGTCATCTACTCGCTGGTGCTGATCCTGATGATGATCTTCCGCCCGGGCGGACTGCTGGGCAGCTACGATTTCTCCATGAGCCGCCTTGTGGAGCGTGTCCTGTTTGGCAAGAAAAAGAAGGAGGGTGCAGACCATGAGTGAGTTCCAGACCAGACTGAACAGTGTCCCCTCCGGCGGCTTCCTGACGGACCGCGATAAGGACAAAAAGCCCATTCTGGATGTCCGTGAGCTGGGCATCGATTTTGGCGGCCTGACCGCCGTGGATGGCTTCAACCTGATGATCGGCCGCAACGAGATCACCGGACTGATCGGCCCCAACGGTGCCGGTAAGACCACGGTGTTCAACCTGCTGACCAATGTTTACCAGCCCACCCGCGGCTCTATCCTGATCGATGGAATGCCCACGGCGGGCAAAAAGACCTATCAGGTCAACCGGATGGGCGTGGCTCGTACTTTCCAGAATATCCGCCTGTTCAAGGACCTGTCCGTCATCGACAACATCAAGGTCGGCCTGCATGAGTCCATGAAGTACGACCTTGCCTCTTCGCTGATCCGCCTGCCCAACTACTGGAAAGAGGAAAAGCACTGCACCGAGCGTGCCTTTGAGCTGCTGGACATCTTCCACATGGCAGATATGGCCTATACGCAGGCCGGCAGCCTGCCCTATGGCGCACAGCGCCGTCTGGAGATCATGCGCGCGCTGGCTACCAGCCCGAAGCTGCTGCTTCTGGACGAGCCGGCCGCCGGCATGAACCCCTCCGAGACCGCAGAGCTGACTGAGACCATCCGCCGCATCCGCGACGAGTTCAACATTGCTGTCCTGCTCATCGAGCATGATATGAGCCTCGTTATGGGCATCTGCGAGGGCATCGCGGTGCTGAACTTTGGCCGCATCATCGCCAAGGGCACCCCGGATGAGATCCGCAACAATCCCCAGGTCATCGAAGCCTACCTGGGCAAGAAGGAGGGCTGAACCGATGGCAGAAACGATGCTGAAAGTTGATAACATCAACGTTTATTACGGTAACATCCACGCTGTCAAGGATGTTTCGTTTGAGGTGAACGAGGGCGAGATCGTGACCCTGATCGGTGCCAACGGTGCCGGTAAGTCCACCACCCTGAAAACCATCTCCGGCCTGCTCCACCCCAAAACGGGCGATATCCTGTACAAGGGCAAGAGCATCAAGGGCGTGCGCGCCCATAAGATTGTGGAGGCCGGTCTGGCACAGGTGCCGGAGGGCCGCCATGTGTTCCTGCACATGACCGTGGAAGAAAACCTGGATATGGGTGCATACACCCAGCCCGCTTCCACCATTGCGGCCAACAAGAAGAAGGTGTTCACTCTCTTCCCCCGCCTGAAGGAGCGCCGCAGGCAGCTGGCGGGCACCATGTCCGGCGGCGAGCAGCAGATGCTGGCTATGGGCCGTGCCCTGATGAGCAACGCCTCCATGCTGATGCTGGACGAGCCCTCCATGGGCCTTTCCCCGCTGCTGGTGCAGGAGATCTTTGATATCATCCGTGATATCCACAAGGCAGGCATGACCATCCTGCTGGTGGAGCAGAACGCACAGATGGCCCTTTCCGTGGCCGACCGCGCCTATGTCCTTGAGACAGGCCATGTGGTCATGGATGGCACAGGTGCAGAGCTGCTGACCAATGAGCGCGTCCGCAACGCTTATCTGGGCGGCTGAGACTGCAGCTGGATAGAATGCAAAACAATACGCCCGCCGGGCGGTACGAGAAGCACCACACCCGGCGGGCGTTGTTCTGTCTGTAAGGGAATTATTCCGGCGCTTTCATGCTTTCCACCATGCTGATCTGGCGGACATGGCGGCGCATGAGCAGGCAGACGGCAAAGTTGAAGAGCATGGTGAGCGCCACGCTGAACACAAAGCTGCGGGGGGCGATGGAACGGATGAACATCATCTGGTCCATTTCCACAGTGCGGATGATGAACTGGTGCAGGGGAATGCCCACCACCAGACCCACCAGGGAGCCGATGAGAGAGAGCAGGTCGATCTCCCGGAAGATGTAGCGGTAGACCTCCTTGTCATAGAAGCCCAGAACTTTGATGGTGGCAAGCTCCTTTTTGCGCTCGCCCAGGTTGACGCTGATGAGGTTGTAGAGCACCACGGCGGCCAATGCGGCAGCGCAGACGATGACCAGCATGACCACATAGTTCAGGCAGCCGATCAGGCCATCGAACATCTGGGTGGTGTCCTCGATGAAGGAGACGGAGCTGACATAGTTGCAGGCCAGAATGGCGGAGGAGAGGGAGGCGCGGGCTGCATCGGTGGGGCAGTCGGTCTGACCGTAAACGGCGTTCCAGGCGGGCAGAGCACCGCCGTTCAGCGTTTTGAGCTGCGCCTGCGAGAGGTACAGCCGGGTAAAGACATAGTTTTCGGTGATGCCGGTCAGGGTCAGGGACCTGCGCCCGCCGTCGGTGGTCTCCACCTCAAAGCTGTCGCCCACGGAAAGCCCCAGCTTTTCGGCGGTCTTTTCGGTCAGGATGACGCTGGAATCGTCAAAGGCAATGGCCTTGTGGCCCTGCCGGGTGCGGAAGGTGAAGTATTCGGTCATCTGGCTTTCGTCTGCAGCGGCAACCAGGCTGACGGTCTCTTTTTCACCCTCAGCGTTGTAAAGGGTGACGCTCTTGGTGTAATAGCGGCCCCAGCTGGTGATCCCGCTGCTGGAATCCAGCAGATCGGCCAGACCGTTCTCCATGGTCAGCGCCTTTTCGTCGCTCAGGGAGATGGTCAGGTCGGCGTGGGTCAGCTCGGTGGTCTGCTTGGTCAACATGGGCAGCAGGGAATCCTGGATGCCGAAGCCGATGAGGAGCAGGGCTGTGCAGCCCGCCACGCCCAGAACTGTCATAAAGAAGCGCTTTTTATAGCGGAACAGGTTGCGGGCGGTGGTTTTCTGGGAGAAGCTCATCCGCTTCCACAGCGGGGTGAGATATTCAAGGAGGATGCGCTTGCCCGCTGCAGGCGCACGGGGCAGCAGCAGGGCGGCGGATTTTTCCTTGAGGCTGGCGCGGCAGGCCTGCAGAGTGGCAAGGCCGATGACCGCCGCGCTGAGGGCCATGCTGCCCAATGCCAGGCCCGGGTAGAAGTGCAGCGTAAAGGTGGGGATGGAGAACATCATGGTGCGGTAGGCGTACCAGAAGATGGTGGGGAACACCACAAAGCCCACGGCAATGCCCACGATGCTGCCCAGAACGCTGGCGGCAATGCCGTACAGTAAGTACTTGCCTGCGATACTGACGTTGGAGTATCCCAGCGCCTTGAGGGTGCCCATCTGCAGGCGGTTCTCGTCCACCATGCGGGTCATGGTGGTGGAAGCCACCAGCGCCGCCACCAGGAAGAAGAACACCGGGAACACCCGGGCAATGGCAGCCATCCGGTCAGCGTACTGTTCCAGTGTGACAAGGCTCAGGGTGCTGCCGCGGTCCAGCACATACCACTCGCCGTTCTGGATGTCCGCGATCTTCTCTTCCGCATCGTTGATCTGCTGCTGGCCTTCGGCGAGCTTCTGCTCCGCATCGGCCTTCTGGGTCTCGTATTCGGTGCGGGAAGCGTTTAGCTGTTCCTGACCGGACTGGTACTGTGCCCAGCCCTCGTCCAGCTGGGCGCGGGCGGCCTCAAACTGGGTGTAGGCTGTGGCAGTACCGGTGCTCAGCTGGAGCTGGCCCTGCAGCAGCTGTACCTTCATTTTGCGCAGGGCGGCTTTGGCCTCGGTGACAAGGTCCGTGTTGGAGAGGTTGGGCGAGGAGATGAGCCTTTTGGCGTACATCTGCTGCTTGCCGGCATCCAGCTGGGCCTGATAACCGTCCAGCTGGCCCTTGATGTTATCGTAGGCGGCCTGTGCCTTGGCAAGCGCGTCCCGCAGCTCGGTGTATTCCTCGTCCTCGGGCTCGGCCTCGTCCAGCGCCTTTTGGGCATTGTTCAGGGCGGTCTCGGCATAGTCCAGCAGGGGGTCAGCCACCTGTTTCAGGTTGACCAGCAGCTGGATCTGCTGAAGCTGATCCTCAAATTCCAATACCTGCTCTTCGCTGCTCACCAGCGTGGCGGCACCGCTCTGCATGGTATCGGGCAGGGCCGCCTTCTGGGCGGCAAGCTCGGCTTCGCCTGCGTCCAGCTGTGCCTTGGCGGCATCCAGCTGCTTCTGGGCATCGTCCAGTTTCTGTTCCGCTTCGGCAAACTGCCGTTCGGCCTCTGCCTTCTGCTCACTGTAAGTCTGCCTGGCATCGTCCAGCTGGGTGGTGGCATCCTCGATAAGCTGGGCCCGGCGGGCCACACAGTGCTCCTTGCTGATGGCATCCAGCCGGTCAGCCACAGTATCCACAGCGGTCTGGTATTCATCGCTGTAATTATCATACTGTGCGGCATCTGCTACTTTGAGATAACAGACGGTATAATAATCTGCGGTCAATTCACCGTCCTGCACGAACACAAGAGCATCCAGGATGCCATCACCGACGGTGCTGGTCTCCTGATTGGCAGAAAAATATTGAGGGTCCTGCACCTGGCCCACCACGGTATATTCGGTGCGGCGGATGTTTTCGGTGTCCTTGGGCAGGGTGACCACGGTGCCCAGCGGGATGGGGTCAGCGTGGCCCAGCACCTGTACCACACACTCGTTGGCGGTTTCGGGCATCCGGCCCTCCAGCAGGGTCAGGCGGTTCATATTGGCCTCGGTATCCGCAGCCGGGTCGGCGGGAAGCTGCTGCACCCGCAGCACGGCTCCGTCGGTAGAGCTTGACCAGCGGCCCTCAGTGTCCAGATACTTCACGGGCATCACGGCGCTTACGCCCTCCGTGGCGGCAATGGCGGAGAGATCTGAGTCCGAAAGGCCCAGCGTGGAGAGCACCCGCAGGTCGAACACATTTTGCTGGACATAGTACTTCTGCCCGGCGGTGCGCATACTGGGGGCAAAGCTGACCAGACCTGTCAGCATCATCACGCCCAGCGCCACGATGCCGAACAGGGAAAGGAACCGGTTCAGGTTGCTCCGGAAGTCACGCCGGATATTTTTACGATAGCTTTTCTGCATAGCGGTCACCACTCGATCTGTTCCACCGGCACCGGGTGCTCGTTGACCTTGTTGGACAGGATCTGTCCGCTCTTGACCTGGATGATCCGGTCCGCCATGGCCGTCAGGGCTGTGTTGTGGGTAATGACGATGACGGTGCGCCCTGTTTCGCGGCAGGTGCGCTGGAGCAGGTCTAGCACCTGCTTGCCGGTCTTGTAGTCCAGCGCACCGGTGGGCTCATCGCAGAGCAGGAGCTTGGGGTTCTTGGCCAGCGCCCGGGCAATGGAAACGCGCTGCTGCTCGCCGCCCGAAAGCTGGGCAGGGAAGTTGTTGAGCCGCTCGCCCAGACCCACACTTTCCAGCGTGGCGGCGGGGTCCAGCGGATCACGGCAGATCTCGCTGGCCAGCTCCACATTTTCCAGTGCAGTCAGATTCTGCACCAGATTGTAGAACTGGAACACGAAGCCGACATCATACCGGCGGTAGGTGGTGAGCTCTTTTTCGGAAAAATGGCTCACATCCTGCCCATCCAGCCAGACATGGCCTTCGTCGCAGGTGTCCATGCCGCCCAGAATGTTCAGCAGGGTGGTCTTGCCTGCACCCGAGGGACCCACAATGATGCAAAACTCGCCCTTGTCTACATAAAAATTCAGGTGATCGGCCGCCGCAATGCGGACACTGCCGGTCTGATAATATTTGGAAACATCCTCAAACTGCACAAAATGTTCCATATGCTGCTCCTTGCCTTGAAAAAATGATTGTTCCATCCTAACTATAACATATTTTGCAGCAGGTTTGCAGGGGCAGAGCGCTGGAATTTGCAAAAAGTTAACAGGTCGTATCAAGGATAAAGTCAACGGTCTGCTCGATCTGGAATTTTGCGAAATACCCCTCTTCCAGCGGGATCCACCGGGCGGTGAAGCCGGAATAGCGCTCTCCCTCCCGCGTCAGCAGACGGCGGGCCTGCTCTTCCTTGGAGCAGGTGACGAAAACCTTCAGATCATAACAGTCCGCAAGGGTGGGGTGGCAGCTGTAACTGCCCTCCACGATGACCAGCGGCTGGGGCGCAAAGCATTGTTCCGGCAGGTAGGCACCCGCCCGGCAGGAGTAGGCACGGTAGGGGATTGCCTGCCCGGCCCGGGCGGGGGTGAGCACCTGGGCACGCAGACGCTCCAAGTCCATGTTGGCGCAGGGTATCTGCTCCCAGTTTGCCACACGGCTGGCTGGGGGAAGATAGAAGTCATCGGTATGCACCGTGATGCTCTGGGGGAACTGCCGGGCCAGCTGTGCCGCCAGCGTGGTTTTGCCGTTGCCGCACCGGCCGTCCAGCGCCACCAGCACCGGGGCGGCAGGATGGGCAGAGAGCAAAGTAGAGAGTTTTTCTACGAGAGGGGAAAGGGTGGTTGAAAGCATAGGGAACACATCCTTGACAAATCGTTAAAAAATGACTATTCTGCAAAAGAAAAAGGCACTGCAACAAGCGGTTGG
>OGUA01000413.1_pt1 | contig 20319 bp, 15 predicted proteins | sample 1573691 | NCBI WGS metagenome assembly OGUA01 (sample SAMEA2581925, study PRJEB24529) | metagenome | biome: Human gut stool | place: China | collected 2011 | reverse complement strand
GTAGCCGATCTGGTGGACGGCGTTACGAAGTTAGGCAAGATCGAGTATATTTCCAAGGAAGAGCAGCAGATCGAAAACTACCGTAAGATGTTTCTGGCGATGGCCAAGGATATCCGCGTAGTTATGATAAAACTGGCCGACAGGCTGCATAATATGCGGACGATGAAATTTATGCCGGTGCATAAGCAGCAGTCTATTTCGCGCGAAACGATGGAGATATATGCGCCTTTGGCTCACCGTTTGGGTATTTATACCATTAAGTGGGAGCTGGAGGATCTGGCGTTCCGTTATATGGAGCCGGAGATCTATTATGATCTGGTCGAGCAGGTCAAGGTCAAACGCCGCGAGCGTGAGGCAATGGTCCATTCTGCTATGGGTGAGATCAAAGAGCATCTTGATTCGATGAATATTACGTGCGAGATCCAGGGGCGGCCCAAGAATTTTTACAGTATCCATAAAAAGATGCTGCGCGACCATAAGGAACTGAGTGAGATTTATGATCTGCTGGCGATCCGTGTGCTGGTAGACAGCGTTAAGGACTGCTACGGCACTCTGGGCGTTGTGCACAGCATGTGGCGTCCTATACCTGGGCGCTTTAAGGATTATGTTGCTGTACCGAAGTCGAATATGTACCAGTCGCTGCATACTACGGTGCTGTATGGCAACGGGCAGCCGCTGGAGATCCAGATCAGGACTTTTGAGATGCACCGCATTTCTGAATATGGTATCGCGGCCCATTGGCGTTATAAGGAAAGCGGCGGCAGCAAGCCTGCTCCGTCTGCCGGCGGTGATAAAACTTTTGATGCCAAGCTGTCATGGCTGCGTCAGCTGCTGGAATGGCATCAGGATATGAGCGATTCACGTGATTTCGTGAATACGGTAAAGATGGATGTTTTTGCCGATGAGGTGTTTGTATTTACGCCGCGCGGCGACGTTATTGATTTGCCGGTAGGCGCTGTGCCGATCGATTTTGCGTACCGTATCCATACGGATGTCGGCAACCGCTGTGTCGGCGCTAAGGTAAACGGACGTATCGTACCGCTTGATTATAAGCTCAGCAACGGCGATATCGTCGAGGTCATTACTTCGAAGCAGGCAGCAGGCCCCAGCCGTGACTGGCTGAATATCGTCGGTTCTTCTGACAGCCGCAACAAGATCAAATCCTGGTTCAAGAAGGAGCGGCGTGAGGAGAATATCATCAAAGGCCGCGAAATGCTGGAAAAGGAATGCAAACGTCTGGGTTATGACACCAAGATTTTGCTGAAAAGTGATAAACTGAAGGACGTCAGCGCCCAGCTGCGTTTAGAGAACGAAGAAAATTTGATGGCGACTATCGGTTATGGCGGGATCACGCTCAACAGTGTGATGTCTAAGCTTGTAGAGCTGTATAAGAAAGAGCAGAAGCTGACGACAACGAAAGACCTGTCGCAGCTGCTGGCCGAGTTGAAGCCGCGCCGTTCTAAGGCTAAGTCCAGTCATGGCATTTTAGTCAAGGGCGAAGAGGGCATTATGGTCAAACTGGCGCGCTGCTGTAATCCGATCCCGGGCGATCCGGTTATCGGGTATATCACCCGCGGCAGCGGTATTTCGGTGCATCGCAGGGACTGCCCCAATGTAATGAGCAATAATCCTGAGGAGCAGAACCGTTTGATAGAGGTAGCCTGGGACATTGCGACAGATTCTCTGTATAAGGTCAATATCATTATCTCTGCCGGCGACAGGCCCGGTATGATGGCTGATATTATGATGGTGATGAGCGAATCGAAGCTGAATATCAATGCGCTGAATTGCCGTATCGATAAGCATAAGATGGCGAATATCAGTATGGGTATTGATATCAGTAATCTGGAACAGCTGGATAATATTATGAATAAAATAAAACGCATGAAAGGCGTTTACAGTGTGGAAAGAATGATTTCCAACGGACAGGGAGGCTGACGTGAGAGCAGTTGTACAGCGTGTAGACAGCGCTGCTGTCGAGGCAGAAGGCGCCATGGTAGGCAGTGTTGGCAAGGGCCTTTTAGTACTGCTGGGGGTCGAGAAGGAAGATACAGACAGGGATTTGGAGTATTTGCTTGATAAGGTAGCTGGTCTGCGCATTTTTGAGGACGAACAGGAAAAAATGAACCTGTCGGTAGCAGATGTGGGCGGCGGGCTTCTGGTAGTTTCACAGTTTACTTTGTACGGCGATTGCCGCAAGGGTAAACGGCCGTCATTTGATAAGGCGGCGGGTGCTGAAATGGCCAATGCTTATTATGAAAAATTTGTGGCCGGTGCACGGGCGAAGGGGCTTAGCGTCGGCACCGGGAAGTTTCAGGCGCATATGCTTGTGAGCCTTGTAAATAATGGCCCGGTAACGATTTTATTAGACAGTAAAAAGAATTTTTAGGAGGTTCGACATGAAGGTTTTAAAAATGGAAGTTGGTATGCTTGGTACTAACTGCTATATAGCGGTCAACGAAGCTACCGGTCACGGTGTTGTTGTTGATCCGGGCGGAGACGGCGACAGGATCGTTGCCGCGATCAAAAAAGAAGGTATCACTATTGATGCGATTTTTGTCACACATGGTCACAGCGACCATATCATGGGTCTGGACGAGGTGCGTAAGGCTACCGGAGCCAGAGTTTATATCAGTGAGGAAGATGCGGAGATGCTGACGAAGGCGACCAGCAATCTTTCGGCATATATGGGTATGGACGCAGCTTTTGCGCCTGCTGATAAAATTTTTAAGGATGGGGAAACTGTTACCGAAGCCGGACTTGATTTTAAAGTGCTGGCAACTCCCGGTCATACCCGCGGCGGCGTTTGCCTTGTCTGCGGTGATGTGGTGTTCTGCGGCGATACGGTGTTTGCCGAGTCTATCGGCCGTACTGATCTGCCGGGTGGCTCTTACAAACAGATTTTGAATTCTATCAAAGATAAAATCCTGGTTTTGCCTGACGAAACAAAGCTTTTGCCGGGACATGGACCTGCAACTACAGTGGGATGGGAGAGGCGCAGAAATCCGTTTCTGCAATAAGTAAGCAAAAAAATGATCAAAAGTATCAAGCTGCTGAGAAACAGTACAACTTTTAAATTGGCAGTAGCGGCGGGCGTATCCTTTATTTTATACGAGCTCGCTACGTTTCTGTTCCCTATTCTTTTAGCGATAGGTCTGGCGTTTGCCCTGTACCCGGTGTCGAATATGTTTTCCAAGATCACCGTGGGACAGGGTACTATCCATTTGTCGCGTGTGGTGGCAATCATCCTGGCCTTTATGGCTTTTGGCATGTTTATGTTTTTTGCCGTTACTTTTATTTTGCTGCCTTTGTTCGGGCAGATCAATGATCTGGTGGCGAAGCTGCCTGATTATACGACAAAAGTCGAGTCTACTAATATGGACTGGTTACTGAAGGATCCGTCACAGTATCCACGGCTGCCATACAATTTTGAAACTTTGATCGACGATGCGATGACCTGGGTTATGGGTTTTATGGGAGGTATTCTCCGGAATTTGTTTAAATCGACGATGGACATTATTGCCAATCTGGTTGGTTTGATCGTCGTTCCGTTTTTAGCTTTTTACTTTCTGAAGGACTGGCGTGAGCTGCGTCTGATGATGATCAATTTGTTTACTTATGATACGCAGCCGAAGGTGGCGCATATTTTGGATGAGATCGGCAGAACGCTGAGCGCATATATCCAAGGGCTTGGTAAACTGAGCCTGATCGCGGGTGCGTGTATTACTGTGGGCGTGGCGATACTGGGGATCCAGTTTCCGCTGGTTTTTGGTTTCCTGGCGGTCATGGCCGAGACTGTGCCGGTGGTTGGTCCCTTGATGGGTGCTGTGCCGGCGGTATTTATCGCGTATTCGCAAAATACTTCTTCGGCTTTTTCGGTAGCGCTGTTTTATCTGGTCTTTTATCAGATCGACGGCAATATCCTGATGCCCCGGATCATGGGCAGTAAAATCGACCTGCATCCCGTAGTTTTGATTTTGAGCCTGCTGATCGGTGCCAAGCTGTATGGTATTTTGGGTATGCTCTTTGCCGTGCCGGTGGCTGCTGTATACCGGGTCTTGTATAAAGAATTATGGCATAGTTCTGACGAACCACGGCCAACAGAAACTGAGCAGTAAAAACGATGATGATTAGTGATTATAGATTAGAGCAGAATTTACCTTATGATTTAACGCGGCCTGTCGCTGAGATGGCCGCGTTCTTTGACATTTTACCGCAGTCTGACAGTGCTGATGTGCTTAAAATCGTGCAGGAAGCTGATGGCTGCGTGGCGATTTTGCAGACGGAAGACGGCACCAGAAGAGTAAGCAGGCCATTTACAATTTTACAGGATGTACGGGGCGAATGGGTGCGCTGCGCTAAGCTGGCGGTGCTTGATGTGCTGGGACAGACTGTGAGGCGCGGTCTGGTGATGCCGTGGGGAATTTTGACAGGCGTACGTCCGGGAAAACTTGCCCATAAGCTTTTAGACAGCGGGTTAAGCTGTGACGAGCTTCCGCAGTATCTGGAGCGTCATTACCTGCTGCCTCACGGACAGGCGCAGCTGCTGACAGAGATTTGCCTGCGGCAAAGACAGCTTTTACCGGCTGCGGAAAAGCAGGTCGGCATTTATATCGGTATTCCTTTTTGCCCTACGCGCTGTTCTTATTGTTCTTTTCCATCGGGAATTGTGCCGCTTGAGGAAGAATTACAGCAAAAGTTTTTAAATTTCATTGAACAAGATATGCTTACTGTGGTACAATTATTAAGTATGTATAGCCTAAATGTTACTGCTGTTTACATTGGCGGCGGCACGCCGACCAGCCTTAGTGAAACGGCGTTTGCACGGCTCATCGCGCTGACGGCGCGGCATTTGCTTTTGCCTGGGGTGCGCGAGTTTACAGTGGAAGCAGGACGGCCTGATTGTTTCAGTGCCGAAAAGCTGAAAGTTATGGAAGCCTGCGGAGTGAACAGGATCAGCGTCAATCCGCAGACTTTGCACGACAAAACTTTAAAAGCAATTGGCCGCAGTCATACGGTGCAGGATTTTTATCGGTCCTATGACCTGGTACGGCACAGCGGCATCAAAACTGTCAATACCGATCTGATCATCGGGTTGCCTGGGGAAACGGCTGATGATGTGCGGGCTTCGCTTGACGGCATCAGGGCTTTGGCTCCTGATAATCTGACAGTGCATACCTTAACGCTCAAAAAAAGCGCCCCGATATTTGGTGCGCAGTTCAGCAGTCTGACGGCTGAGGATGCAGAGGCACTTGTAGCTTACGGTAGCGAAACTGCTGCAGCAATGGGGATGCTGCCTTATTATTTATACCGCCAGCATTACATGCTGGGTAATCTTGCTAATATAGGCTATGCTGCTTCAGGCAGTGCCAGCCTTTATAATATTCAGATGATGGAAGAGCGTCACGTTGTGCTTGGAATCGGGCCGGCGTCTGCGACTAAAGTGCCGCAGGCAGACGGGCATCATCTTAAAAAGCTCAATATGCCCAAAGATATCGGGACATATACGGGTAATCTGCCGCAGCTGGCGCATAAACGCAGCCTGCTTTTTGCGGATGAGGAGGAATAGATGTGTTGACCACAGCACCGAGAGGCACGAAAGATATCCTGCCGCGCGATGTGGAAGCATGGCGTTATCTGGAACGCACTATGCGTGAGATTTGTGCCCAATATGGTTATCTGGAAATCAGGACGCCTGTTTTTGAGCATACCGAGCTGTTTTTGCGCGGTATCGGTGAAACGACAGACGTTGTTGAAAAAGAAATGTACACTTTTACTGACCGAGGTGAACGCAGTCTGACGCTGCGCCCTGAAAATACGGCTTCTGCCGTCCGGTCGTATGTAGAAAATAAAATGTATGCCGATCCGGCGCCGACAAAGCTGTTTTATATCGGGCCGATGTTCAGGTACGACAGGCCGCAGGCCGGGCGTTACCGGCAGTTCCATCAGTTTGGCGTGGAAGCGCTGGGCGTAGAGGGGCCTAATATCGATGCCGAGATCATTTTACTGGCGGTACAGATTTTGCAGACTTTGGGTTTAAAAGATTTGAAGCTGAAAGTAAATTCTGTCGGCTGCCCGAAATGCAGACCACTGCACAGAGAGAAGCTGCAGGAATATTTCCGGCCGCATCTTGGCGAGATGTGCAAGGATTGTCAGTCACGTTTCGACCGCAATCCATTACGTTTACTGGACTGCAAAAATCCGCACGATCAGGAGCTGGCTGCTGGTGCGCCAAGCCTGGAAGAATGTCTGTGCGAGGAATGCAAAGCACATTTTGAAGGCTTGAAAGAGCTTCTGACCGCTGCCGGAGTCGATTATGTAGTCGACCATAATCTGGTGCGCGGCCTTGATTACTATACTAAGACTGCCTTTGAGATCCAATATGCTCCCCTGGGAGCGCAAAGCGCTGTCTGCGGCGGTGGCCGTTATGACGGCCTGATCGAGGAGATAGGCGGGCCGGCAACACCGGGTATTGGATTTGCGATGGGTATGGAGCGTGTGCTGCTGGCAATCGAAAGCCAGAATCTGCTGCCGCAGTTCGACAACAGTATAGATGTCTTTGTAGTTTGCCCGGGCAGTGCAAACTTTACGCTGGCTTTTAAGGAAGCGATCGCTTTGCGCCGTGAAGGGCTGAAGGTGGAATTTGACTTTTTGGGCCGCAGTATGAAAGCCCAGATGAAGCAGGCTAACAGATTGGCTGCCAAATATGTGTTGATTTTAGGTGAAGACGAGGTAGCGCGCGGTTGTGCCGTATTAAGAAATATGTCGACCAGCGAGCAGACTGAGATCCCTATCCAAGATATTACATCAATTTTAAAAACAGAGGTGCAAAGTCATGAGTGATTCTTTAAAACGCAGTCATAGCTGCGGTTTGCTGACTAAAGAGGCAGCAGGCGAACAAGTAGTTTTATGCGGTTGGGTTGCCAAACGCCGCGATCACGGCGGGTTGATTTTCGTCGATCTGCGCGATCGCAGCGGTATCGTTCAAATTGTCGTTGACCCTGACGATGCAGGCAATAGCTTTACGACTGCTGAAGCTATTCGCAGCGAATACGTTATCAAAGTAGCAGGTAAAGTGCGTCTTCGCGATGCAGCTACCGTTAATCCGAATCTTGCTACCGGCGAGATCGAAGTGGTTGCTGCTGATTTGGAAGTACTCAATGCTGCCAAAACTCCGCCGTTTTATATTCAGGACGATATCGATACGGATGAGAACCTGCGCTTGAAATACCGTTATTTGGATTTGCGCCGTCCGGAAATGCAGAAGAATTTGATTTTGCGTCATAAAGTTACTAAATTGATGCGTGATTATATGGATAAAAACGGTTTCTGTGAAATCGAAACGCCGATGCTGACTAAAAGTACTCCTGAAGGCGCGCGTGACTATCTGGTGCCGAGCCGCGTCAACCCTGGTAAATTCTATGCTTTACCGCAATCACCGCAGATTTTTAAACAGATCTTGATGGTTGCCGGTATGGAGCGTTATTTCCAGATCGCACGCTGCTTCCGCGATGAAGATCTGCGTGCTGACCGTCAGCCGGAATTTACTCAGTTGGATATTGAAATGTCTTTCGTAGACGCTGAGGATATTATGGAAATGATGGAAGGCCTGATGGCGTATGTATTTGAAGGCGCTATGGGTAAAAAGATCCAGCTGCCGATGCAGCGTTTGACCTGGGACGAAGCTATGGACCGTTTTGGCAGCGATAAGCCGGACCTGCGTTTTGGTATGGAACTTGTCAATATGTCTGAAGCAGTTAAAGATTCTGACTTTAAAGTGTTCAATGCTATCGTAGAAGACGGCGGTGTCGTTAAAGCGATCAACGTTAAAGGCTATGCCGCTATCCCGCGTCGTGAGCTGGACGGTCTGGTTGAATTCGTTGGTATTTATGGTGCCAAAGGTCTGGCTTGGATGCAGATTCAGGAAGATGGCAGTGTCAAATCGCCAATCGCTAAATTCTTCAGTGAAGCACATTTGGCAAATATCCTGAAAACTGCAGCGGCTGAACCGGGCGATCTGATTTTGTTCGTTGCTGATAAACCGGCTGTAGTTGCTCAGGCTTTAGGTGCTCTGCGTCTGGAAATGGCTAAACGCCGCGAACTGATCGACGAAGATATGCTGGCATTTGCCTGGGTCGTAGATTTCCCGATGTTTGAATATAACGATGAAGAAAAACGCTATGTGGCAATGCATCATCCGTTTACGGCTCCACGTAACGAAGATCTTGCTATGCTGGCTACCGATCCTGGTAAAGTATATGCCAAAGCTTACGATATGGTACTTAATGGTACAGAAATCGGCGGCGGTTCCATCCGTATCCATCGTCGTGATGTCCAAAACGAAGTTTTCAAGGCTATCGGTCTTACCGAAGAGCAGGCAAAAGAGAAATTCGGCTTTATGATGGATGCTTTTGAATATGGTGCTCCTCCGCACGGCGGTTTGGCCTTTGGTCTTGACCGTTTGATCATGATTATGGCTAAACGTGATTCTATCCGTGACGTTATTGCTTTCCCGAAAACACAGAGTGCAAGCTGTCTGATGACTCAGGCTCCGAACGATGTTGACGAGAAACAGCTGCGTGAATTGCATATCCGTGCAACATTAGTCAAAAAAGACAAATAATAAGAGTCAGACTCTGTAAAAAAGGACTGCTGCGGCAGTCCTTTTTTTATAGTAAACTGATTCTGGTAAAAGTGTTTTACTTAAAGACGAACCGGTTGTGAAAAAAAGAAAAAATATCTCTTTAAAAACAGAGAAAACCGCTTTATACCTTGTGATTTTAAACAAATTTTGGTATAGTATAGATGTAGTAAGAAATGCTCTTACTGCATTAAAAACGCTTTTTACCCTGCGATGTTCGTTACGTGTACCTCTTAGTTTTGAGCCAACACTCTTACCTAGGGAGCCTGACTGAGCTCCGCCTTTTAAAAAACTGCCCCCTTGAGGGGACTTTTGCGACTGGCGGGAAGGCACCCACCTGCACTTGCAGGTTCAAAACATGAGGCTGGACGGCATTGTGGGGCAAAATATTTTTGGGGGTAAAAATGGATCTGTCACGTGTTGCGATGGTTATCGGTAAAGACAAGCTGCCTGTTTTAGGGCAGGCCCGTATTGCAGTCGTTGGGTTAGGCGGCGTGGGTTCATATGTTGCCGAGTCATTATGCCGCAGCGGGGTAGGTCATTTATTATTAATAGATGCCGATAAAGTGGCGGCAAGTAATATCAACCGTCAGTTACCGGCGCTTACCAGTACCTTCGGCAGGTTTAAAACCGAGGTTGTCAGACAAAGATTGCTGGATATCAATCCGGATTGTGAAATAGAAACGGTCAGTAAATTTTATGAACCTGGCGCTTTTGCCGAGTTTTTTTCCGGCAGCTTTACTTTTATCGCCGATGCGATCGATTCGACGCCGTCAAAGGTCGATCTTTTATTAGAATGTGTGCAGCGCGATATTCCTGTCATTTCTTCGATGGGTACAGGCAATAAGCTGGATCCGACGTATCTTACAGTGGAGGACATCAGCGGTACTTCTGTCTGCCCGCTGGCAAGGTCGGTAAGGAAACAGCTGCGTGCGGCAGGTGTCAAAAAAGGTGTAACTGTAGTTTATTCCAAAGAACCGGTACAGCGTGCTGAAGCAGGCGAGGTTCCGGGAAGCATGGTATTTGTTCCGGCGTCGGCAGGATTGCTGATGGCATCGTATATCGTACGTCAGATTATTGCAGAAAATAGCTAACCGGCCTTTAGAGCCGGTATTTTTATCAGATCCTGGAGGTGGATGATGGATAGTTTGTTTGCACAGCCGCAGAAAAAACCTTTGGCTGATCGGATGAGGCCTACAAGGCTCAGCGATTTTGTCGGGCAGGAAACTGCAGTAGGCGAGCGCAGTCCTCTGCGCCGAATGATCGAAAAGGATCAGTTGCAGTCGGTGTTGTTTTACGGACCGCCGGGTACTGGTAAAACAACTTTGGCACAGGTCATTGCCCATATGACAGGGGATGAATTTGTTGCTATCAATGCCGTTTCATCCGGTGTACCTGAGCTGCGAAAGCTGATTGCTAAGGCGCAGGAGCTGCAGCGCGGCGGGATGGGGCGCACTATCGTGTTCATCGACGAGATCCATCGCTTTAATAAAGCTCAGCAGGACGTATTGCTGCCTTATGTGGAAAACGGTACTATCATTTTGATCGGTGCGACTACTGAAAATCCTTTTTTCGAAATCAATTCACCGCTTTTGTCAAGGATGAAGGTTATTCGGCTGGAACATTTAACGGCAGACGGTATCAAAAAGATTTTAGAGCGTGCGCTGACAGATAAGGAAAAGGGTTATGGATCAGAGGGTATTACTGTAACTGCCGAGGCTTTGGAAGCTTTGGCGGATTTTGCCGGTGGTGATGCGCGGGTGGCTCTTAATTTGCTGGAACAGGCTGAATTTATGCTGCCGGACGGCAGTAAGGAAATTACGATGGATGTATTGCGCAGCGTGGCAGGTAATGCTTTGCAGCGCTATGATAAAAAAGGTGATTATCATTACGATATCGTTTCGGCTTTTATTAAAAGTATGCGCGGCAGTGATGCCGACGCTGCTTTGCACTATCTGGCACGTATGCTGGAAGGTGGAGAGGACGTAAGGTTTATTGCGCGCCGGATCGTTATCTGTGCGGCTGAAGATGTAGGCAACGCTGATCCGCAGGCATTGGTAGTAGCAAATGCTGCGGCGCAGGCGGCGCATTTTGTCGGGCTGCCTGAAGCTCAGATACCTTTGGCTCAGGCCGTTTGCTATATAGCTAACGCTCCTAAAAGCAACAGCTGTTATATGGGTATTTTCAATGCTCGTCAGGAAGTCAGGTCAATCAATACCAGAGTTCCGAAGCACTTGCGTGATGCGCATTATCCTGGTGCTAAGCAGTTTGGCCACGGGCTTGGATATAAGTATCCGCACGATTACCCAGGTGGCTGGGTTGAGCAGCAGTATCTGCCGGATGTGCTCAAGAACACAAAATACTACACCTTTGGAGAAAATAAGAACGAGCAGGCCTCCCGCGCATATTGGGCGCGGATCAAGGGCGAAGAGAACGTATAAGAAGAGAACGTATAAAGGGAAGAGAAGGAGAGAGGAAGATGCGTTATTCCAAACAGCGGGAGCTGGTGCTGCACACCGTGGAGCAGCTTTGCGACCACCCCACCGCCGAAGAGATCTTTGATAAGGCGGCCCCGGAGTGCCCGGGCCTGAGCCTGGGCACCGTTTACCGCAACCTGAACAGTCTGGTGGAGGCAGGCATGGTGCGCCGGGTGTCTATCCCGGGCAGGGCGGATCGTTTTGATCACACCCTGTGCTGGCATAGCCACCTCTACTGTACAGCCTGCGGCGGTGTAGTGGATGCCGATGTGGACGAGAAACAGGTGATGAGGCTGGTGCGCCGCCAGAAGGATGTTGTGGTGCAGGACTGTGCTGTGGTGCTGTTCGGCCTGTGTGAAGCATGCGCCAAAAAGCAGGCAGAAGGCTGAATTACCCCGAAGGATTCTGAAATTTGCGGTTTCCCACTTGCCCTTATGGCAGAAAGAGGGTATACTAAAAAGAGCTTTTGAAAAATAAGGATGGTTTTTATTGGAATACATTAACTTTGAACACAACGAGACGGCTGCGGAGCTGGTGCGTGCGGCTTACGACACCCCGCCGCTGGCCTTTGTACACAGCTATGGCTGTCAGCAGAACGTCAACGATGGCGAGCGCATCAAGGGCGTGCTGGTGGATATCGGCTACGGCCTGTGCGATAAGCCCGAGGATGCAGACCTCATCCTCTTCAACACCTGCGCCGTTCGGGAGCACGCCGAGCAGCGCGTGTTCGGCAATGTGGGTGCGCTGAAGGGCCTGAAGGAGAAAAAGCGCGGCCTGATGATCGGCCTGTGCGGCTGCATGGCCAACCAGAAGCATGTGGTGGAAAAGCTGCGCAAGAGCTATCCCTATGTTGATCTGGTCTTTGGCGTGGATGGCATCGATACGCTGCCCCAGCTCATTGCTCAGAAGCTGCAGAAGCATAAGCGCGTGCTGATGGAGCCTGCCCAGCGCCCGGTCATCGTGGAGAACATCCCCATCCGGCGCGAGAGTGAGTTCCGCGCCTGGCTGCCCATTATGTACGGCTGCGACAATTTCTGCACCTACTGCATCGTACCTTATGTGCGGGGCCGTGAGAAGAGCCGCAAGCCCGGCGATATCCTGGCGGAGTTCCGGGGGCTGGTGGAAGCAGGATACAAGGAGATCACGCTGCTGGGCCAGAACGTGAACAGCTACGGCAAGGGCCTGGAAGAACAGGTGGACTTTGCGGATCTGCTCAATCTGCTCTGCGCTGTGCCCGGCGATTACCAGATCCGCTTTATGACCAGCCACCCGAAGGATGCCAGCCACAAGCTGATCGACACCATTGCGGCCCAGCCCCACCTGTGCAAACACCTGCACCTGCCGGTGCAGTGCGGCTCGGATGAGCTGCTGAAAAAGATGAACCGCCATTACACCATCGGGCAGTATATGGAGCTGATCGAGTACGCCCGCAAAAAGGTGCCCGGCATCACCTTCTCCAGCGATATCATCGTGGGCTTCCCCGGGGAAACGGAGGAGGATTTCCAGGGCACGCTGGAACTGGTGAAAAAGGTCGGCTATATGCAGCTGTTCACCTTCATCTACTCCAAGCGCACCGGCACCAAGGCCGCGGAAATGCCCGACCCCACCCCCCGCGCGGAGAAAACCGACCGGATGACCCGTCTGCTCAAGGTACAGGACGAGATCGCAATGGATCTGGTCCGGCAGCAGGTGGGCCAGACTGTCCGGGTGCTGGTGGAAGGCTATGGCCGCAGCGACGGAACCCTCTCCGGCCGGTTGGACAACAACCTGACCGTGGAGTTTGCCGCAGACCCCGCTCTGATGGGCAGCTACGCACAGGTGCACCTGACCGGCGCCCGCGCCACTGTCCTGCTGGGCGAACTGGAAACGTGATCCCGGGGCACACCGGCCTCAATGATAATCTAACTATAAAAACAAACACATCAAAGGAGATTTTTGATTATGGATTGCATCGATCTGTTCAAGCGCGCCGCCATGGCACTGCAGACTGACCCCCGTTACCTGGCTCTGGATCAGGCCCGCAAGGCAAACGACAAGGATGAGGAACTGCAGAATCTCATCGGAGAGTTCAATCTGGCCCGCATGGATCTGAACAACGAGATCAGCAAGAACGAGCGCAGTGATGAGCGCATCGCCGAGCTGAACACCAAGGTCAACGACCTGTATGGCAAGATCATGGCTGACGAGGGTATGACTGCTTACAATGAGGCAAAGCGCGACTGCGAGAACCTGGTCAACTACATTGATGCCATCATCAACACCGCAATGAACGGCGGCGACCCCATGACCGTGCAGGAGCCCAGCGAATCCTGCACCGGCAGCTGCTCCACCTGCGGAGGCTGCCACTAACAGGCAAAACGAGAACGCGGCTGCAAATCGCAGGCCGCGTTTTCCTTCCATTCGCAGTTACTTATTGCAAACCGACGGAAAGAAGCAAAGCGGCATAGCCCGCAGGAAAGGTGAACGATTATGGCAGAACTGTCGCCCATGATGCAGCAGTATATGGACATCAAGAAGCAGTATAAGGACGAGATCCTGTTTTACCGCATCGGCGACTTTTACGAGATGTTCTTTGACGATGCGCTGACCGCCTCCCGGGAGCTGGACCTGACCCTGACGGGCAAGCAGTGCGGCATGGAAGAGCGTGCCCCCATGTGCGGCGTGCCCTTCCACAGCTACGAGGGCTATGTGGCCCGCCTGATCGCCAAAGGATACAAGGTGGCGATCTGCGAGCAGATGGAGGACCCGTCCAAAGCAAAGGGACTGGTCAAGCGCGATATTATCCGGGTGGTCACGCCGGGCACTGTCATCGAGAGCAGCATGCTGCAGGATGACAAAAACAACTACATTGCAAGCATTTTTCTGAAAGGGAATGCGGCGGGCATCTGCTTTGCCGATGTTTCCACCGGCACGGCCCACATCACCGAGCTGAAACGGGAGAAGATCGTGCCTGCCGTGATCGCGGAGCTCTGCCGCTACCATCCCAGCGAGGTGCTGATGAACCCCGGAATGCTGGACTGCCGTGAGCTGACCGGCTATATCAAAAAGAACATGACCTGCTCTGTGGAGCTGGTGGAAGAGGAGCGCTACGCCCCGGGCCTTGTGGCCATCTCGCTGGAAAATCAGTTTGGCCGCAATTGGGATGAGACCACCTCTATCGACAAAAAAGGTCTGGTGCGGTTTGCTATGGCCGCACTTCTGGAATACCTGCACACCACCCAGATCAAAGGTGTGGAGCGCCTGAAGACCGTCATCAGCTACAATGAAGCCCAGTATATGCAGCTTTCGCCGGTGACGCGGGCCAACCTTGAACTCACCGAGACCCTGCGGGGCCGTGAGAAGCGGGGAACTCTGCTCTGGGTGCTGGACAAGACCAGCACTGCCATGGGCAAGCGGCTGCTCCGCACCTGGATCGAGCAGCCGCTGCTTTCCAGCGATGCCATCAACCACCGTCTGGATGCTGTGGAAAGCCTGGTCAACCAAACTGTACAGCGCGGCGATCTGATCGAAGAACTGCATTACATCGCTGATTTGGAGCGTATGATGACCCGCACGGTCTACGGTTCAGCCACGCCCAAAGAGATCTATGCCATGGCACAGACCTGTGAGCGCCTGCCCAGCCTGCGCCAGCAGGCCGAAAGCTGCGGCTGCGCCGAACTCAGCGAAATCGTCTCCAGGATCGACCCGCTGAGCGATATCAAGGACAAGATCTATGCCGCTGTGGACCCTGACGCACCTTCTACCCTGAAGGATGGTGGTGTCATTGCCAAGGGCTACCACCCCGAGGTGGACGAGCTGCGTTCCATCCGCGATAACACCAAGGGCGTGCTGGCTCAGCTCGAGACCCGCCTGCGGCAGGAGACCGGCATCCCCAAGCTGAAGATCGGCTATAACCATGTGTTTGGCTATTTCATCGAGGTCAGCAACGCTTATAAGGCACAGGTGCCGGAGAGCTACATCCGCAAGCAGACCCTGACCACCGGCGAACGCTACATCACACAGGAGCTCAAGGAGCTGGAAAATAAGATCCTGGGTGCTCACGAGCGGCTGATCGCTCTGGAACACCGGCTGTTCAATGAGCTGCTGGAAAGCATTGGTGCCCAGCTCGACCGCATCCAGCGTACGGCCAACGCCGTGGCAGAGCTGGACGTGCTGGCCGCTCTGGCTCAGGTGGCAGCAGAAAACAACTACTGCCGCCCCACTGTGGATGAGAGCGACCAGCTGACCATCGTGGAGGGCCGCCACCCTGTGGTGGAGCAGATGCTCAAGGGCAGTCTGTTCGTACCCAACGATACCACCCTGAACTGCGGCGAAGATCGCTGCCTCATTATCACCGGCCCTAACATGGCGGGCAAATCGACCTATATGCGCCAGAATGCGCTGATTGCCCTGATGGCACAGATCGGTTCCTTTGTTCCGGCCAGAGAGTGCCATGTGGGTGTAGTGGATGCCATCTTTACCCGCATCGGCGCATCGGATGACCTTTCGGCAGGTCAGTCCACCTTTATGGTGGAGATGACCGAGGTGGCAGAGATCCTGAAGAACGCTACCTCCCGCAGTCTGGTGGTGCTGGATGAGATCGGGCGCGGCACGTCCACCTTTGACGGCATGAGCATTGCCCGCGCCGTGGTGGAGCACATCAGCGACCCTGCCAAGGGACTGGGCTGCAAAACCCTCTTTGCCACCCATTACCACGAGCTGACAGATCTTGAGGGCACCATCAGCGGCGTGAAAAATTACAACATTGCGGTGAAAAAGCGGGGTGAGGACATCACCTTCCTGCGCCGCATCGTCCGCGGCCCTGCCGATGACAGCTATGGCATTGAGGTGGCAAAACTGGCCGGTCTGCCCGGCACCGTGACCCGCCGCGCCCACGAGGTGCTGCGCGCACTGGAAGCCACTGCCCCCAAGAACAAGGTGGAGCAGATGGACTTTGATGCGCTGCAGGAGTATAATTCTCCCGCAGTGCCCAGCGAGGTGCTGGAAAAACTGGATGCGCTGGATGTGGAAACGCTGACCCCCATTGAAGCGCTGAATTTCCTGTACGAGCTAAAAAAGACCTTGAAGGGCAGCCTGAACGGCTGATTTCCCGAAAAATCCTAAAAAACAGGGGAGGGAACGAATATGGCAGTCATCCATGTTCTGGACAAGCACACGGCAGAGCTCATTGCAGCCGGTGAGGTGGTGGAGCGGCCTGCTTCCGTGGTGAAGGAGCTGCTGGAAAACGCCATTGATGCCGGGGCAAGCCAGATCACCGTGACCATTGAATCAGGCGGCGTGAAGCTGATCGAGATCAGCGATAATGGCTCGGGCATTGAAGCAGAGTATATCCCCACTGCATTCATCCGCCACGCCACCAGTAAGATCCGGACGGAGGATGATCTGAACCATATCCACACCCTGGGCTTCCGTGGAGAGGCGCTGGCTTCCATTGCCAGCGTGGCGCGGGTAGAAGTACTGACCCGTACTGAGAACGACGAGTGCGCCTCCGTCTACCGCATCGAGGGAGGCGAGGATTATCCGCTGGAGCCCGGTGCACGCGGCGTGGGCACTACCATCCGGGTGCAGGATCTGTTCTACAACACCCCGGCCCGGATGAAGTTCCTCAAAAAGGATTCCAGCGAGGGTACCTTTGTGGCGGATATCGTGGCCCATGTGGCCCTGAGCCACCCCGAGGTCAGCTTCAAGTTTGTCCGGGAGGGTAAGCTGCAGTATGTCACCCCCGGTGACGGCAAGCTGCGCAGTGCCGCCTACGCGGTGCTGGGCCGGGAATTCAGCCGTGACCTCATGGAGCTGGACAATCAGGAAGGGGTGTACCGGGTGTGGGGCCTCATCACCCAGCCCAGGAGCTGCCGCGCCAGCCGCAGTATGCAGTATTTCTACATCAATGGGCGCTATGTCCGCAACCGCACCATGATGGCGGCCATGGAAACAGCGTTCAAGGGCACCACGATGCAGGGCAAGTTCCCTGGAGGAATCTTGCTTCTGGAAATGCCCGCTGACCTTGTGGATGTCAATGTCCACCCGGCCAAGACTGAGGTGCGCTTTGCCCGGGAAAACGATATCTTTGACCTCGTTTATCACGCTGTCAAGCTGGCACTGGCCCAACCGGGCACCGGAGAGCGGCGTTTTGCCTTTGAAGAGGATAAAAAAGATGAAGAATCCAACAAATCTGAAATAAGTGATAACGCGACAGAAAATGATGTAAAGAAGAATAACTTTACAGAACTTTCTGCCATCATTCCGGGTCAAGCCGAGCCGGGAACGCTCCATGAGCATACCCCTCAGCCCCAGCGGAGCTTCCGGAGCTTCACTCCGACACCGGCAGCAGCACCGCCGTCCCGTCCGGCACCTGCAAGCCACCCGGATATCCTGCCTGCACCGAACACTGCCGAGGAAAAGCCGACAGAGCACAGCTGGACAACGGTTGCATCGGGCCTGCCCATCCGGCAGGATGCCACCCTGCACAGCCCGGCACCGGCTCCTACGGAGAGTGAGCCTGAAGCACCCGCCTTTGCCGCAGCGCTGGGAGAAGGTGCATTGGACATTGAGCCGGACGGCGCAGATCTGCCCGAACATCAGGACCACATGGCGGCATGGGATCCTGCCCCCAAGGAGGAATTGCCCGCCGCCCCAGCTCCGCAGCAGACCTCTGCTGCCGAGGATACGCCGGAACAGCTGGGCTTTGACGTGCAGGAAGGCCCTGCCCCTCTGCGCTATGTGGGTGAGATCTTCAAGACCTACATCCTCGCTGAGCGTGGGGAGGAAATCTGCATCATTGATAAGCACGCCGCCCACGAACGCCAGCTTTTTGAGAAGCTGGCGGCAAACTATGGAGATGTTCCGGCCCAGCTGCTGCTGGAGCTGTCGGCGGAGGAAAAGACTGCCCTCCTCTCCAACCTTGAGCTGCTGGAAAGCGCCGGACTGGAGATCGATGACTTTGGCGGCAACAGCGTGTTCCTGCGCTCTGTGCCCGCGGATGTGGAACAGGGCAGTGCCGAGGATCTGCTGGTGGAGCTGGCGGATAAGCTCTCCAAGGGCAGCCGCGATGCCCTGAGCGAAAAGACCGAGTGGGTGCTCCATTCCATCTCCTGCCGCGCGGCCATTAAAGCGGGGGATAAGACCTCTCCTCAGGAGCTGATGGCACTGGCAGAAAAGATCCTCTCGGGCGAGGTACCGCCCTTCTGCCCCCATGGTCGGCCTTGTGTCCTTAAATTGACCCGGAAGGAGCTGGAAAAACAGTTTGGACGGATCGTGTAACAAAAAGCACCCGGTGCTGGCCGTGGTCGGCCCCACAGCTTCCGGCAAGACCGCGTTGGGTGTTGCACTGGCCGAGCAGTTCGGCGGTGAGATCATCAGCGCCGATTCGATGCAGATCTACAAAGGTCTTGATGTTGGCACCGCCAAGGTGACCCCCAAGGAGACCCACGGCATTCCGCACCATGGGGTGGATATCCTGCAGCCTGATGAACCGTTCAGCGTGGCAGATTTCACCGCGCTGGCCGGGGCGCTGGAGCGTGAGATCTCCAACAGAGAGCATCTGCCCATCCTCGTGGGCGGCACCGGGCTCTATGTCCAGAGTTTTTTGTATGGTGTCCGCTTTGCTGCCGAGAAAACGCCGGACGGTTTGCGGGAACAGCTGGCCGCGGAACTGAATGAAAAGGGTCCGGAAGCCATGTATGCGGAGCTGCAGGCGGTGGACCCCGAAGCGGCGGCGGCCATCCATCCGAACAACCATGTCCGGGTGCTGCGGGCGCTGGAACATTACCGCGCCACCGGCAAAAAGCTCAGTGAGCAGAAAGCAGACTCGCTTCCGCCCGAAAAGCCCTACCGTTCTCTGATCCTTGGACCTGCGGGTGGATCAGATGATGGAGCAGGATCTGCTGAACGAGGCAAAACGTGTGTGGGAACACCGGGATACCTATAAGACGGCGGCCCAGGCCATCGGATACAAAGAATTCTTCCCCTACTTTGCGGGGGAGAGCGCGCTTGCCCCTTGTGTGGAAAAGCTGAAACAGGCCTCCCGCAACTATGCCAAGCGCCAGCTGACCTGGTTCCGCCACATGGAGGGCATCTGCTGGCTGGATGCCTCTGCCCCGGATGTCCGGGAACAGGCCGCATGTCTCACAAATGAATTTTTAGCGAAAGGATGAGCGATATGCAGGAAGAAAACCGCGAGGGCATCTCCGGCGCACTGAAAACGCTGGCCGCTGTCGTCATCGTGTTTTTGCTGCTGGCGGCATTGTATGTGGGCTATCAGGCAATGCAGGTGCTGTTTCCGCCCAATACCTACGAGACCGCCCTGCTGGCTACGGTGGAGGACACCGTGGATGCCGAAGGCGTGCTCCTGTTTGAGGAAAGCTACGTTGCGGGCGGCGGCACGCTGGGATATCTGGTGGCAGACGGCGAGCGTGTTTCGGCAGGCACAGCGGTGGCTGAGATCTACAGCGATGCAGCGCAGGCCACCCTGCGCCAGCAGCTGACCCAGATCAATGACCAGATCGACCTGCTGCAGCGCTCCCAGAACACCACTTCTGTGCAGCTGGAATCCCTGCGCAAGAGGTCTTATGATGCTGCAAAAGCAGAACAGGAGGTTTTGTATGGCATCCAAAGCAACCCCTGAACAGGCAGCGGCGAAGTTCCCGCTGGAATCCCTGCGCAAGAACCGTTCCGCTGCTCTGTACGACCTGATGGATTCGCTGGATGCAGGGGACTACGAGGATACCGATGCGGAGAAGGAAAATTACATTCTGGCCCAGAACAAGCTCTGGGTCATCACCGGCGAGGTGGCCAGCTTCTCCGACCAGATCACCGCGCTGACCCAGCAGGCCGCCACGGTGCAGTCCCAGCTGGGCAATCCATCCCAGATCACGGCCCCGCAGACGGGCTATTTCATCCGCAGCTCCAGCTCCGGGCGGCTGAACGCAGGTTCTGCCGATATCCTTGCGCTGGATGCAGCCAACCTGAAAGCCTACGTTGAATCCTCCCCGGAGATCGCGATGGACGGCTGCGCGGGAAAGATCGTTTCGGGCTTTACCTGGTACTATGCCGGGGTGTGCTCGGCCAAACAGGCAGAAAAGCTGCTGGGCAGGGACGGCAAGCCCTTGACCAAGAGCGTTGAGATCCGTTTCCCCGGTCAGGTGGAAACGCCCCTCAAGGCAAAGGTCAGCGAGGTGAACATCGATGCGGAAAACGACATTG
>OGUA01000398.1_pt1 | contig 21356 bp, 20 predicted proteins | sample 1573691 | NCBI WGS metagenome assembly OGUA01 (sample SAMEA2581925, study PRJEB24529) | metagenome | biome: Human gut stool | place: China | collected 2011 | reverse complement strand
AATTCATTGGCCAGTGTTTGCGGTTCCAGCTTCAGAATCATATCCCCACGTCCTTCCAACCCTTTTCGACACAAGCAAAAGCGTTATGATTATGGATACTTTCAATGCTTTCCACAGTTGCTTTATACCATATTATGCGTTTATCGGCTTCCAGACGCAAAGCAATTTCGCGGACCGCGTCTTCAACAAAACGCGGATTATCATAGGCCTGCTCAGTTACAAACTTTTCATCAGGACGTTTCAAAAGACCGTAAACAGGCGCGCTTGCTCCTGCATCAGCAATAGCAGCCAGTTCTTCCAGCCAGACCATTTCACCAGATCTAATTTCCAGTTTAGCCAAAGCTCTTTGGTTATGAGCGCCATAAGCGCTGATCTCTTTCGAGCATGGGCACAAGGTTTGAATAGGAATCTCCGCAGAAATGCGCAATGAAAACTGCTCATCCTTTTCAGCCGTATAAACACAATCGATATCCAGCGGTGCTCTCTGCCCACTGACAGGAGCCGTTTTATAAATAAAATATGGAAAATTTAATTGCAGAAAAGCCTTTTCTGCCTGCAGCCGGTCCTTCAAATGGTCAAGAATATTTTCTAAAGAACCTAAGGTCACTGGTCCTAGCGTTTGCAGGCACTCTACAAAACGACTCATATGCGTTCCGCGCAGATCATGAGGAAGATCAACCGCCAGGCTTACTGTAGCGACCGTGTTCTGCGTTCCCTTTTCTTTATCTTTCAATGCTATCGGCCAGCGCAGATTTTTGATGCCAACATGCTTCAACGGTATATTACGACGATCTAATTCACCCTGTACATCCTTCATTATAGATCACCTCGGTAAATACAGCCGCTGGTTTTAGTTTCCCAGACTTCAACTTCATAAAGCTTATAATTTGGCCCCTGCAGCAGTTCTTCTAAGCGCTGCCACACCCAAACGGCAATATTCTCTGCTGAAGGCTGTTTTAAAATATCGTTAAGACAGGCATGATCTAATTTACTTAAAATCTCTTCCTTGACAATATTCTTAAGACTGATAAAGTCGATTACCATGCCTTCCTTATCAGGCGTTCCCTCCACTTTTACGACTAATTTATAAGTATGCCCATGCAGTTTTTCGCATTTACCATTATATTCTGGTAAATAATGAGCCGCATCAAATTCAAACTCTTTTAAAACAAACATAGCCCACCTCCAAAATAATTAAACTGTCAAGCCGGCAAAATCATCCTGCTGCCGCAAAGCTTCATAAGCAACGATAGCAACTGAATTTGATAAGTTAAGCGATCTTGCTTCAGCAATCATCGGGATACGCACACAGCAGTCTTCGTATTCCATACGCAGTTTCTCAGGTAATCCTGCTGTTTCCTTACCAAAAATCAGCAGGCTGTCCTTTTCATAGCGTACTTCAGTATAACGATTATGTGCTTTTGTTGTCAGCAAAAATTTAGCATTATCTTTATATTTTTCCAGCACTTCATAAACGCTGTCATAGTAGTGCACATCTACCAGGTCCCAATAATCCAATCCAGCACGTTTTAAATATTTATCTTCGACCGAAAATCCTAACGGCCGCACTAAATGCAAATGACAACCTGTCGCTGCACATAAACGTGCAATATTTCCCGTATTACCCGGAATTTCTGGTTCTACTAAAACGATATGCATAAAATGTTCACCTCTTCAAATTTTAGAAACGCAAAATGCACAGTCACTTGACTGTGCACTTACATTATTTATTTTTCTTCAACAGTTCATCAACAAGTTCACGCATTTTATGCTGATCCTCTGTCGTATTTACTTCCTCTTTCACCTTGTTATCTTTTTTATCATGTTCATTTTTATATTTTTCAGATTTTACTTCTACAGCTTCCATTCCCAGCATTCTCTGCCATACTCCCATAATTTTTTCACTATAATTAGGACTCATGGCCCAGGTACCGTTCAACTTATACCAGGTATCACACAATCCACGCTCTAATCTGATAGCATGAGCCAAATCATAACGCGGGTCAACAATCTTCGTAGAAGGATGTTTCTGCGTAGTGTAGGCTAATAAATGCTGGATATGTGCACGCACACCAATTTCAGGAGTCTTAAAATGTGCCCCTTTTACACCGCCGCCTGTAGTACCAAGTCCACAGAAATTATTCTGTTCCGGCTTTACATCGCCGCCAAAACGGAAAAAACCTGTTTCCACAAGAGCCTGCGCAAAAGCCAGATCTTGGCGCACTCCTTCGCGGCCGGCTTCCTGCCAGTATAAATCAACAATTTCTTCTGCATTGCAGGTCAATTTTAAATCCGGATTATTTTGTTTTAGCAAAGCCACAGCCTGAGATTTACTGGCGACCGCTTCTCCAAAAATACCAATTTCCTGATAACCGACCGGCAAGGCAGGACTTACAACCGTCTTAGGCAAAGTTCCTTGAGCGGTGGCAGAACTGCCTGCTTTATCATTATTTCTGTTGATTATTGGAGTCTCGTTTTTTTGCTGCTTAGTTTTATTTTTTTCTTTAGACTTCTTTTTATCTTCTTTTTCTTTCTGTTTAGCCGCCTTTTTAGCTTCTTTCGCAGTCAACTGCGGCGCTGTCGCAACAGTACGCACCTGTACCTTAGATTGATTAGGCGTTGTAATACGCCGCGATTCGGTCGGGGTATTCTGTATCAATACCTGCTTCTGACTGCGTGGCTGCGGTACAGATGATACTACAGCCTGCGCTTCATTTGTTTTATTCTCTTTCTTCCTCGCTTCTGCCTGAAGCGGCATTACCGCAGCACAGCAAACAGCCAAAGAAACAGCTATTAAGTGTTGTTTTTTTAAATTCACGTCACTTCTCCTGCTTATTATATATTGATAGTTAAATTTTACCCCATTTCTACTGATACTGTAAAGTTTTATTCATCTTCTTCACAAAAAATACGCATCTTCTATGTTATAATATAAATAAAGAATTTTTTAAGGAGTTGATAAATTATGCCCACTACTTTTAAGTTCATCAATCATGCTTGTTTCACTCTGACACATGCAGGACATACCGTTATTTTTGATCCTTATCTAGATGGCAGCACTCAGGATATCAATGATCTCAAAGTGGAATATATTTTTGTTTCTCATGCCCATTTTGCCCCTCTTTTCAGTGCAATAGAGCTTGCTAAAGCGTACAATGCAACAATTATTTCCACAGCTGAGGTTTGCGGAGTTGTTAGTGAAGCCGGCGTGGAAAACCATGCTATGCATTTGGGTGGGACGCACGAATTTCCTTTTGGTAAAGTGCGCCTTACTTTAGCATTCCATGGCAGCGGCATTCCTGGTGGACATGCCTGCGGTTTTATTGTCGATTTCTATGGTACTAAACTTTATTTTGCCGGCGATACCGCTTTATTTGGCGATATGCAGCTTTTACAACGTTTGGATGCCTTTGATTACGCAATCCTTCCCATTGGGGATAATTTTACAATGGGACCTGAAGACGCAGCTATTGCAGCCGAATTTTTACGGGCTGAATATGTAATTCCAGTTCACTATAATACCTGGCCGTTAATTGCTCAGGATCCTGTTAAATTCAAAAAAGCTGTAGAAGAAAGTACAAAATCTAAAGTTTTAATTGTAGCACCAGGTGAAAGTATTGAATTAAAATAATTTAGAATGAATATAAAAATAACCTTGCCTATGGCAAGGTTATTTTTATATTCATTCTAAATACATCGCTGCAAAATAAGGTTCCAAAACATCCTCACGACGCTGCAGTGAAAAATTAACACCAATAGTTATTTCACCGCCAGCTGCTACAATTCCTTTTATACTGCAATTAGATCCAATCCTCAAATTATTTTTCACTATCACTAAAGCCTGTTCCAGTTGTACATTGTCACCAATAATCAGATTGTCTCCAACTACTACCGTTACTCTTCCCAACAAGTGTAAATTCTCTTCTATAGTAATATTCTTTTCGGAAATCAGGAAAGCATCCCCCTTTAATGCTTCCACTATACAAGGTAACCTTGCCCCATATAAATCATCACTATAATAAATTCCCTTGCCGAACCCCAGTTGGCGATATTCGTCATCAGTCAAAAAACTATAATGGCTCCATTTTTTATAGGCGCCTATATACAGTGCTTCTAAAATATCACCGGCTTCAGCAATACAGATTACATCATTACTGTTATCGAAATCACCACTTATCTTACGGCCAGCAGTTAAAGTATTTTTGTAAAACTCCTGCCCACGCCCTAACGGCGGCTGCAAACAAACCTCTGCTAACCTTATTTGCATATCATCGGTCATTGAAATAACGCTCAATTTGCGCCCCGGCAGACTTTCATCACTTTCTAAAATAACTTCTGTCTGCATTACTTTGTGACCAGGATATAACATTTGCTCCTCAAGTCCAAAGCTTTCTGCCAGATTACCGCTCTGCTCTTTTATCAGTACACAACTCATAACATCGGCAGCAACTGACTGCAGCTGACTATGTAAAATAATTTTACTTTCAGCATCAATTTCTTCACGCAGCGAATAATACAACGACTGAATAACCCCGCTCAAAACAACACAGGCCAATAATACAACAATGCTTACACTGCCTCTGCTATATCTGTTTATTTTCATCCTTCAATGACTCCATTACCTAAAAGCAGTACCTTACTGCTGGTTATCCTTCTTCCGCTTTTAGTATCCTGGATTTTTATGGTCAGCATCAATTCTCTGTAATTCAAACGTTCTGCCCGAAACTCCTCAACCTTTACAGACGCTAAAGACAAAACATTGATACCCTTCAAAGAATTACTTTTAGTTTCACGATATAAAATATTACCGCTCAGATAAAATGTTATCTGACGACTGCCAAAAACATCCTGACAAATTATTTTACTGCTGCCTTTATACCCTGTATTACTGATCGTTACTGTTGCTGCATGTAAAAATAATTCTCTCTCAGGTAATGAAAAACTGTAATTTGCAGCTCGCCGCAGCATAATATCAGACTGTATCCGCTGCCAGCCTTGCAGCAGCTGCCGCAACCCGCCTGTAAATATCAGGCTCATCGTTATGATAAATATTAAAGCTAAATTTAATTCGACTAATAAAAAGCCTTTATTCCGACAATGCATAACGTACCTTATTAATAACTATCTTTTTATTCCTGCATTCTCTAACTGTAATTATTTCCTTTTTAATTTGCAAGTTATCAATAAATTCCTTGCGTTCAATAAACAGCCCCTGTTCTGCTGCTAAAGCATCTGCTTCCTCTAAATCCTTTGCTTCCGACAATTCAAATGCAAGTTCCAGCCGATTATACTGCTGCATTGCTAAAACGCAAGCCTTATAACCTGTCAATAATGAACAGCAGGTAATACTGACAAGCAGCAAAACCACCATCACCTCAATCAACATAAATCCCTGCTTATTTAATTTCACTTACAACGACCCTTCCAGTTACAGGCTGTACTTCAAACTTTTTTACCAGCTGTGGCTGCCGTCTATTTTTTATTAAAACCGAAAAATAAACCTGCGGTGCACCTTCTGCAGAAAAGCGTATTATTGAAGTATTAGGACTGTAAAAATACAGACTTCCCTGCCCGATTTCCTGAAGCCTTACTTTTTTTACAATTTTACCTTCGCGATAAACATAATAACACTGTTGGTCTAAATCAACAGTCAACTTATTCTGTAAGCCCGCTCCCCAAAGAGCTGCCTGCTGCAACGCAGTTACTTCCGCCGCCAGTCGCTGACAAAACCCTTCCATCTCCAAACGGTTGTCTACTTTAATAATACCCTCTGCACAAGGAATCAATAATGCCATAACTAAGCCATAAAAGCTGATATAAAGCAGTATTTCAACAAGTGTAAATCCAGAATTATTACGACTGCTTGCTGCCATCTGAAACAACTTCTTTTCCTTCGGCATCATTACCTTTAAGGATGTAATTCAGTCCATTATCAGCAATGGCATAAGAAAAAACAGTATTAGTAGCATCTTGAAAACCTTTATTTCTGGCAATGTATTCACTAACCAAATCTTCTAATTTTTCTGGGCATTTACCATTTTCCATTTTATATAACTGAATCGCACTGTCCACTGTTAAAAGATCATTTTTCAGCTTGGCATTTTTAGCTTTTTTATTAGCTGAATCAATAGACGGCAGCAGCATTCCAGCCAACACACCCAACATGGCCGTTACAGCTACCAGTTCTATCAAAGTAAAACCTTTTCTACCACATACATTCTTATAAAAATTCATCATAACACTTCCATCATTCATATTCAGGTATTTCCGTCAAAAAAGTCAGTAAAGGTGACGCTACTGTAAAAATCATAGCACCAATCACTAACGATATAATAATTAAAAGTACAGGTTCCAATAAAACTTTAAAATTTTTTAAACTTGCGGTAAAATCCTGTTCCAGCAGTAATGCCGCTTCATTAAGCATCGTCGCTAAAGAACCGGAACTTTCTCCGACGATTAAAAATTCTATCGTCAGTGAACTTAAAAGCGGAGAAGCTAATGCTGCCGCCTTGGTAATATCACAGCCACGAACGATCGCTTCAGAAAAAACCATTGCTTTAGCAGTCAATTTTTTATCACCACTTCCAGCAGACGCAGTTTTTATTGCCACTGGCAGCGAAATGCCACTATGAAGGAGCAGCGACAGTATTTTACAAAAACGTATTTCCAAAAACGTCTGGCGGTACCCTGCGATAAGAGGAAGGCAGAAACACCATTTCAGCAGGCGATACCTTCTCAGCCACAAATAATATAAAACAAATAAACTTAAAACCGCTGCTGCCTGCCAATATTTAACAGCAATTTCACGTACTGTCATCATTACCTGCAAAGGCAATGTCGGAACAAGGTCAAACGACTGATATAAGTCGGCAAACAATGGGAGTAATTTAACTATAAATAAACAGCCAGTTACCATAGCTAATAACAATACCAAACAGGGATATAAGCATATATTCTTTAAAAATCTGTTTATTTCTGCCTTCTGCCCGAAATAAACAGCCAATTCAGACAACATCTCCTGTAAAATACCGCCTTGTTCTCCTGCTTCAATTACTGACACAGCAACAGGTTCAAAAATATGTGCGTGTTTTTTCAGCGCAGCAGACAACGCTTTCCCCGCTTGTAAATCAGCAATCAATAAACAGCAGACTGTTGTCAAAGAAACCGGACAGCGTGTTTTTAAAAGTTCCAATGCTCTGCATAACGGGATACCGCTGCCCAGCATCGCGGCCAATTGCTGAAAAAAAACGACTGCGTTCTTTATCATTAACTTTACCATGATTAAATAAACGGTTTACTTTAACGGTAAAGCTTTGTACTTCTTCTATACCAGTAATATAATCATAATTCTCGTGTAAGAATGCCGCTACTTCCTGCTTACTATCTGCTAAATAACTTCCCTGGTAAAGTTTTCCTGCCATACTGCGTGCTCGCCAGCGGTACAACTGCATTGTTACACCTCCATTATTTTCAGGTATTCTTTATTCTTGCACTATACTCCCTCTCATTCTAATGATATTTGTGAAAAAATAGTGAACGAGAAAATAAAAAAGACGTCTTTCCAAGGTAAAACGTCTTTTTTATTAACTATTATTTTTACCAATTCAGATATTTAAGCTATCTTACTTTCTCCAACAGCTCCAGATATTTTCCCTTTACCAAATCTGGTTCAAAGACATATAGTAAATGTTTAAGCTGTTCTCTGCTTGTACGCGGCTGCTGAGAGGCCCAATAGCCCACTGTTAACTGTACCAGTCTGCGTACTCTGATCTTATTTTTTTCACTTTTAGCAGCAGATAAACCAAACTGCAGCCACTCTCCGTATACAGTCATTTCTTCCTGCATAGTCTGCCTTGCCACAGCCGTTATCAAATCCCGCTGAGTACGCAGCACCAAACTGCCTATTTGTTCCCGCTGCTGCTGACTGCGCCTGCTGGAAACAGCCTGATCAAGTAAAACCAGCATAAAATTCTGCCACGGAGCATATAATTTAAACGCGTTAGCAAAACCATCCCAGCCTGCATACATTTGAAAATGTAAGGCAATATTCATCAGCGTACTACGCGTTAAGGCAAAATCTTTTTCACGCACCAGAAAAACAAATAATCCGTCCATTAACTGCCTGGTCTCATTTTCCCATTTTCTCCGGGCAATCTGTGCAATCAGCTGTGTCCATTCACGCACAAAATACTGTAATTCTCCTGCAGTTAATGATTTATTATTGGTCAATAACAAACTCATCCAGCGCAGCATTGGTAATGCATTAACATAACGTCTGTCCGAGGCCGTAAAAAATAGCGTCAGCAAAAATTCTACCATTTTAGAACCGGCATAGACAGTACTCTCTGCACTGTAACGTACTACAGCCTTGGATACAATAGCAGAAAATCTGGCTTCATCACGCATTCTAGCAGCCATAACTGCCATATCCTGCAGCATCTGCAGCAATTCCTGTTCCAAATCAGCATCTGTTTTTGTTAATTCATTGCTTACAATAACCACTATATTCGCACACTGTATCGTTACCTCCGGCAGTCCATCTTTCATTGCCAGGCAGCCAAGCATCCCTAATTTACGTATGCCTTCTGCACGCAGCTGCGGATTTGTCACTAAAACAGGCTGAAAAACAGCTACTATCTCTTTCGCCAAAATCTCATGTTTAGCACGCATAAAATAGATGCAGGAATTTTTTAATTTTTCCAAGCAGGCTTCGCAGGCAATTCCCTGTTCTGCCAAAAGCTTAAAACGGCGTACTATTCGCTCAATCGTCAATGACATCTGTTCCTTGACACTTTGCGACATAACTGCCTCAGACTGCATATCTAACGCATCCAGAAGACAACTGAGCAGCTCCTGTGCTAAAGCACTTTTCTCATCCGGAGACAGGTCTTTTTTCTGTGTCTGTTTTTCCAGCTTGGTTACATTATCTAAAAGATTTTTAAACGTAGGACCATGAACTATCCTGGTTGATTCTTCAGCCATCTCTACCCCTATCCTCTATTAAACGTTGATAGCACCTTCATAAACGATACCGCTTACGGTATCCACAGTTACTTCCATATCGTCTTTGAGCAGGTTAAGCGCATTTTCAGCGCCAACAACTACAGGAATACTGCAATTAATTGCTATGATGGCTACTGAAGATGTCAGTCCGCCTTCCTCTGCAATAATAGCAGCTGCTTTAGACGCATAGACTGCCGCTTCATCCGGCAATACTCCAACTACTAAAACATCACCAGGTTTAAACTTTTCTTTAAAATCTGTCAATGTAACAGCTGTGCAGATTTTACCTGTAACCGAACGTTTGCCTATACCAACACCGCTTACTAATTTATTTCCCACATTAACCACCTTAATCAAATTCGTTGAACCTGGTTTACCGACAGGAACGCCAGCTGTAATGACAACCGAGTCACCATCTTTGACATAACCGTGTTCACGTGCACATTTCAATGATATCTCAATCATTTCATCAGTATTATCACTGGAAGGCCCCAAAAGCGGCCTTACTCCCCAGTAAAACTGCATCGCCCTTACCCTTGCAGGTATCCGTGAAACGCCTACTACATAACATTTAGGCCTGTATTTAGCAATCATTCTAGCCGTGAAACCAGATTCAGTAACAGTAACAATAGCGTCTGCATCCAGTTCCTGAGCAATCTGCACCGTAGCATGACTTATAGCCTCGGTAGAATGTATTTTATCACTAATACCTTTTCCTTTAAAAATAGCGGCATAATCCAATGCCTCTTCTGTTCGCAATGCTATCTTGGCCATCGTCTGAACTGCTTCCAGCGGATACGAACCGGAAGCAGTTTCACCGCTCAGCATAATAACATCAGTTCCATCAAAAATAGCATTAGCGATGTCACTGGCCTCTGCACGGGTTGCACGATAACTGTTGACCATGCTTTCCAGCATCTGCGTAGCTGTAATCACAGGCTTACCGGCCTTATTACAGCGCCTGATAATTTCTTTTTGCACCAACGGTACATATTCAGCTGGAATCTCTACTCCCAAATCACCACGAGCAACCATTACACCATCAGAAACTTCTATGATTTCATCAATATGCGTAAAACCTGCCTGATTCTCAATTTTGGAAATAATCCCCATCCCCGATCCTGCGGCTTCTAAAACCTTACGAATCGCAAGAACATCCTCTGCCTTTTGTACAAAAGACGCTGCAATATAATCCATATCATGTTCTATTGCAAAAGTAATATCTTTTATATCCTGCTCAGACAAAAAAGGCAGTTTTAATTCCACACCAGGACAGGCGACTCTTTTACGTGAGCTCAGCTGACCTCCATGCACTACTTTCGTATAGATTTCAGTTCCGTTGATGCGTTCTACCTCTAAAGAAAGTAATCCATCAGCCAATAAAATAGCATCGCCTACTTTTAATTCATCAGGTAAACCTGAATAATTAACTGAAGCAATCTGTTCATTGCCGTTCCGATCCTTTGTGGTCAGGCAAAAAGAATCGCCCTCCTGTAACGTAATTTTATCATGTTCAAAAATACCCAGGCGCATCTCAGGCCCCCGGGTATCGGCAATCATAGCGATCGGTTTATTGACTTGTCCAGCAGCCTCTCTGACAAGCCCCAGTCTTTGGGCATGATCAGAATGGCTTCCATGAGAAAAATTAAAGCGGGCCATATCCATTCCCGCTTTCAGCATAGAAACTAAAAGCGGGATATTATCAGTACTGGGACCAACGGTGCAAATGATTTTTGTTTTCTTCATTGCCCGGCCTCCTTAGAATTACAACTGAAACTTGTTTTCGCAAATGACCTCATACGCATCTTCAGCTTCGGAAAGCGGCACACTGATTTCATATACGCCACCGTGCTTGGAATTCGTGGTTTTAGTCTGCGTCAAAAAACCGTTCGCGGCTAATACTTCTTTGATTCTGGCAGCCGCTTCAGCGGTCTGCGCAATGTATACTACCTTCCACACTGGTTTTTCCTCCAAGTTTAAAGCTTAAGCCTCTTTAACAGCTTTGATTTTAGCGATCAGCTTGGGCAAAATTTCACGTGCATCGCCTACGATACCATATTGAGCAACCTTGAAAATTGGTGCATTGGCATCTTTATTAATAGCAATAACAATATCAGAAGCAGACATGCCGGCCAAATGCTGTATAGCCCCGGAAATACCAAACGCAAAATAAATTTTCGGCGTTACTGTTTTGCCAGATTGTCCAACCTGATGTGCGTGGTCTACCCACCCTTCATCGACAACCGCACGCGAACCGCCAACACTGCCATGTTCAAACAAAGCAGCCAAATCTTCGAGCATTTTGAAATTATCACAGCTGCCTAATCCACGACCGCCTGAACAAATAATCTCCGCATCTTCTATTTTGATAGCGCCACTGGCTCCCAGAATCTCTTTACGAACCAACTCTACCTTAGATTTCACAGCATTTTTCACAGTATAATTTACAACTTCACCGCTTCTAGCTGCATCGACAGACTTTGCTTTAAAGACCTTAGGACGTACAGTACCCATCTGAGGACGATGCTCATCACAGATGATCGTAGCAAGAATATTGCCGCCCAAAGCAGGACGTGTCCATTCTACCAGTTCTCCATTGATATCCAATGCCGTACAATCAGCACAAAGACCTGTACCTAAACGTGCGGCAATCCGAGGAGCAAGGTCTCGTCCATCTACAGTAGCTCCGCATAAAACAGCATTTGGTTTATAGGTTTCAACCAATTCACAAAAAGCATTAGTATAAATATCAGTATTATACTCTGCATACTCGGGTCCGCAGACCACATAAACAATATCAGCACCGGCTGCAAATAATTTCTGCGGCAAGCTGCCGGCCTCTTTACAAATCAAAACAGCGCAGCATTTCTGATCTGCTTTAGCCGCCAATTCGGCGCCGACACCAAGCAATTCATAAACAACACCAACAGGCTCTCCGTCTTCTAATTCAACATTGACCCATAAATCTTTACCTTCTTTATTCTTTACCTCACGGACAATCTCTTCACGTTCAATTGCCTCAACCGGGCATTCCCCTATACAGGCGCCGCAGGCGATACAGGTATCCTGATCGATATTAGCCTTACCTTCAACCATATTGAGCGCACCAACCGGGCATACTGCTATACAGGATTCACAGCCGATACATTTTTCTCTATCTACACAAATAGCCATCTTCATTCACCTCAATGAGTAATAATTTTCGCTTGTACCAATTTTTCAATCAGCATATCAACTGCTTTGTCTGTATCTTCTTCATTGATTATTTCGCTTTCGATCTGTGGTACGGACGGGGTGAAGATTTTCAAAACTTTAGTCGGAGAACCTGATAACCCTATCACTTTCGGATCAATCTCCAACTCAGCCGCACCCATTACGGGAATCTCTGCTTTTCTTGCTTTCATTTTTCCTTTGATACTGGCAAAACGAGGTTCTTTTTCAGATTTAGTAACAGTAACTACAGCCGGCAAAGTAACAGCCAAAGTCTGGCTGCTGCTTTCATTCTCTCGATCAACAAGCAGTCTTCCATCTGCTCCCAACGCTACTTTTAAAACCCCGGTAACCTGTGGAATGCCAAGATGTTCGGCCATTTCAGGTCCAACTTGCGCAGTATCACCATCAATTGCCTGTTTACCGCATAAAACCAAATCGCACTCCCCTACCTTACGTACAGCAGCCGCTAAAGCAACGCTTGTCGCCAATGTATCAGAACCAGCCAAGGCCCTGTCACTGATCAGAACAGCGTCATCTGCCCCCATGGCAATAGCTTCTTTCAAAATATCCGTCGCCTGCGGCGGCCCCATCGAAACAACGGTAACCTTCGCTCCGCTGGTGTCCTTAAGGATCAAGGCAGTTTCCAATGCCTGACGGTCAAAAGGATTCATAATATTTTCAACACCATCGCGAATAAGTGTGTTGGTTTCAGGATTGATTTTGACCTCTGCCGTATCAGGAACTTGTTTGATACATACTACGATATTCATGTGAGCCCTCCTCTATATTTGTGCCAAAGGTTTTAACTACATATTTATTATTGTAACATTCTTTACTTGGCTGTGGCAAGCAAAACCCTGTTTTTCAACGAGGTTTCACGCCTTTAAATACCAATTTTCTCCCAACAAATCATCTAAAGCCTGGTAGACACCTGCATTTTTACCATCTACCCAAAAGCAGCGCTCTACTTTGATCATCTTGCCTGAATCGACCAGATGCAGATAAACAGGTGTATCGCCCGGAAAACTTTCAAAAATCTGTTTTAATCCTTTTTGGACAATACCATTTTCATCCTTTTTCATAATCTTTATATGCAAATCAGGAGGCACTTCCTGCAGAGGTTTAATCTTTAACGCCTGAATTTTTCGTTCACGTTCATCGATGCTGAGCTTTCCTTCCACGCTGATTGCATTCTCCTGATAAAGCAATCTGGCGGCATCACGATAAACTTTTGGAAAAACCACTATCTCCATCTTTCCATTAAAATCTTCTAATGTTAAAATCGCCATACTGTCACCCTGACGCGTATTTCTTATCCGGCAATCCGAAATTATGCCGGCAACACTGAAATATTTACCGTCAAGCACTTCACTGGCATCTGATATTTTACGCAATGGAGTGTAATAATACAAGGAACCGACATAAGCGTCTAAAGGATTACCAGTTACATAAAAACCGATCAGCTCTTTCTCATATTGCAAAATCGTGCGTTTGGGGATTTCTTCCAATTCAGGTATTTTTAGCTCATTAACATCAGCAAAACTGTCATCACCAAATAGTCCCATCTGTCCGCTCTGATAATCTTTTTGATAATTACTGCCCATGTCCATAGCCTGTTCTGCAACGGCTAACAACTCGGAACGTTTATAACCAAAGGAATCCATCGCGCCACATTTTATTAAATTTTCCAACATTCGTTTATTAACGGCTCTATTATCCACCCGTTTGCAGAAATCCATCAAAGATTTAAAAGGTCCCTCTTTACGTGCCTGTAAAATGCTGCCGATCGCATTTTCACCTACATTTTTCACACCTGCTAAACCAAAACGGATAACCCTGTCTTTATTTACAGAAAAGCTTCGGCCACTTTCATTAACATCCGGCGGTAAAATCTTCAGCCCCATACTGCGGCACACACTTATATACCAGCTCAGCTTTTCGCTGTCACTGATGACACTGGTCAAAAAAGCTGCCATAAATTCTGCAGGCCAGTGTGCTTTAAGATAAGCAGTCTGATAAGCAACTAATGCGTACGCGGCAGAGTGCGATTTATTGAACCCATAACCGGCAAAATGCTGTAGGAGAGCAAAAATTTCACTGCTCAGCTGCGCGCTGATACCATGTTTTTGTTGAGCTCCATCAATAAAGGCTTCACGCATAGAATCCAGTTCCTTAGCCTTTTTCTTGCCCATAGCCCGCCGCAGAATATCTGCCTGCCCGAGGCTGAAGCCTGCCAGAACGGAAGTGATCTGCATAACCTGTTCCTGATAAAGAATAACGCCAAAAGTATCTTTTAAAACCGGTTCCAATAAAGGATGCAGCATCTCTGCAGTTTTTTCACCATGACGTCCTGCAATAAAATCTTCTACCATTCCCGTTCCTAATGGTCCAGGACGATACAATGCAACTAAAGGAATAAGATCTTCAAAACTTTCCGGTCCCAAATCCATAACCAGTTTCGTCATTCCGCCTGATTCAAGCTGAAATACCCCTTGAGTATCACCATTTCTCAGCATGCTGCACGTCTCTTCATCATCAAGAGGAATTTTATCAATATCAAGTTTATCACCAGTAGTTTCATAAATAAACTTGATTGCATCACCAATTACTGTCAAAGTACGCAGCCCTAAAAGATCCATCTTTAAAAGTCCGAGGCTTTCAATCTTATCTTTATCATATTCAGTTGTAATAAAATTTTCATTGGACAGCTGCAGCGGCACATACTTTTTCAAATCATCAGGGGCAATAACGACTCCCGCTGCATGAGTCCCTGAGTTACGCGGCATGCCTTCCACGCTTTGAGCAAGATCAATCAGGCGTTTGATATTCTCATCATTTTCATATAAACTTCGCAGCTCATTACTGGCCTCCAGTGCTCGCTCTAATGTAATACCCAAATCACGTGGAATAAGTTTTGCTACATTATCCACCATGCTGTAAGGCATTTCCAATGCTCTGCCAACATCACGCACCGCCGCGCGAGCCTGTAAGGTCCCAAAAGTTATGATTTGGGCAACCTTCTCCTGTCCATAACGATTAATAATGTAATCCAGAACCTGCTGCCTTTTTTCATAACAGAAATCTGTATCTATATCAGGCATACTTACACGTTCAGGATTTAAGAAACGTTCAAACAGCAAATCATATTTCAGCGGATCAATATTAGTAATCCCTAAAAGATAAGCGACAATACTGCCTGCCGCACTTCCGCGGCCAGGTCCTACAGGTATGTCATTTCTGCGGCTGTAACTTATAAAATCCCAGACAATCAGAAAGTAACAGTCATAGCCCATCTTATTGATAATGCCTAATTCATATTCCAGCCTATCTAAAACCTGCTGCGTCGGCTCAGGATACCTCTCCGGCATTCCCTCTAAACACAGCTTGCGCAAATACTCCTCTGCCGATAATCCATTTGGAATAGGGAATTCCGGTAGCAATAAATGACCAAAACTCAATTCCACGTTGCAGCGCTCTGCTATCTTCGCTGTATTTTCTAAAGCTTCAGGACAATCACCGAACTTTTCGCGCATCTCAGCTTCACTTTTTAAATAAAATTGATCATTAGGAAATTTCATTCTTTTAGGATCATCTACAGTACTTGTTGTCTGAATACACAGCAATACATCTTGTGCATCTGCATCTTCGCGCTTCACATAATGAGAATCATTAGTAGCCACTAAACCCAGATCATATTTTTTTGCCAGTCGTTTCAGTTCAGCATTAACAGTATGTTCTTCTTCAAGGTCATGATCCTGAATTTCCAGAAAAAAATTGTCTTTCCCGAAAATGTCCAGATAATCCTTTAAACTGTTTTCAGCTCCTTCTAAATTGCCTCGCAGTATTTGCACAGGAATCTCACCGGCAATGCATGCGCTCATGCAGATAATACCTTTACTGTATTGTCTTAGAATATCTTTATCAATTCTAGGTTTATAGTAAAACCCTTCTAAATGTCCAAGTGAAACCAGCTTCATCAGATTATGATAGCCTTCATCATTCTCTGCCAGTAAAATTAAATGGTACATCCCATCACGGTTAGTTTTTTCAAATCGTGATCCATTTGTCAAATATACTTCACAGCCTATAACAGGCTTGATTCCCTGCTTCATTGCCTCCTGATAAAAATCAACGACACCATACATTACACCATGATCTGTTATCGCCAGGCTCTTCATTCCGATTTCTTTAGCATAAGCAACCAGATCACTTATTTTTGCGGCACCGTCAAGCAGGCTGTATTGAGTGTGGACATGTAAATGTGTAAAATTTACGCTCACAACAGTCCTCCTTCCGAAAAAGCATCGATTTTTTTATTAAATTTATACCATATATTATACCACAACAGATATACGCAAACACCAGTCGCTTTAAGGCATCTCTAGCACCCAAGCAAAAGCATCACCTGCCAAGGGCGGCAAAGTGATGCTGAACATCAAATTTTTCTGTTTTTATTTTTATATAAGGTCCATAATACTCCCGGTACTAAAAACAACAAATTAAAAGCCAAGCTTGGGAATAAGGCATTTGCCGAATCCGGGAAAATAAACGGCCAAAGGCAGGCTACCATTATACCAGCAATCATTGCGGCAAAGCCAGCCTCTTTTGGCACTAAGCCTTTAAAAAACACAATAAATGTCAATGGTAAAAATATTCCTGCCCCCCGCAATGCCATTGACAGATAATTCCAATGCAGCACCAGTGAATCGAGATAATGAAAAACAAATATCACTGCGCCGAATGTAACCGCCAATACTGAAAACCTACTGATCCACAATAATCTTTTTACATCGTGAAGGCCGAATAAATCATTAAAAATATCTCTTGAAATCATTGTCCCAATTCCTAATGCCAGACCTGAAATAGAACCAAGCGAAGACAGCAGTAACGCTGCAATACCAATTCCACCCAGCCATTCAGGCAAATATGTACACAGATAAAAAGGCAGTGCATCAATAGCGTTGATTTCAGGATGCATCGCATGCATATACATGCCTATCATAACTGACGGTAACCCAACAGGAATAACGATCAATGCCGCTGCGACACAGCCTGCGGCTGCCGTAGCACTATCCTTTGCCGAAAACAGAGCCTGCACATAGGTCTGTGTGGAAATAACCCCAATCACCATAGAAAACAAACTAAAAAGACTATCTTCAATGCCCTTACCAAAAAGGCTGCGCCATGGAAAAGCAGGAAAACTTTCACGAATTCCTGTCAATCCTCCCAAATCGTTATATGAAAGAATTCCACCTACAAAAACAGTCGCAAACACCAGTAATATTTTAAAAATACCAGCCATCCCAGAACTGTTGATACCACCAAAAAAAACCAGTGCCGCAACAATAACAATTATTATTGTTGCAGCAGTCAGCAGACTTACATGAAAAAGACCCACTATTAGATGTATTGATGTAAGCATCCTGGCAACAATACTAAAAAATATACCTGCCGTAGCAGATAAACTAGCAATCGGGCCAGCTTTCTTCCCAAAGTTTACAACTAAAAACTCAGAAATCGTCATCAGACCGCTATTACGCAGCGGACGGGCATAAAACAGTCCCATGATGATAAACCCAATGCCAGATCCTAAAGTAAACCACCAAGCGGTTAGTCCCAGCTGAAAGCCTAACTGTGCTGTGCCTATGGTAGCAGCACCGCCAACAATAGTTCCTATAATACTGCCTGCGACCATACCAATCCCGGCACTGCGGCCGCCTAAGGCATAGTCATCAGCAGATTTTACCTTACGGCCAGCATATATGCCCGGCAAAATCGTTAAAACCAGTGTTATAACTATACTCACAAGTTGTACTGTTGTTAACTGCATACCTTCCACACCCTTGTTAAAATATTGCTTTCATCTTTGAATATATATTGTTTTATAAATCTTAATTCGCTGTTAAATATTTAAATCCTGCTGTAAATTTGGTAATTCATTATACTATTCTGATATGGAAACTATACCTTTGTTTACACTTTTGCATAAGTTTTATTATTTTGTCAAATTTTTCTTGCTTTTTGCTTTTATGCAAAGTACAATTATCTCAGCAAGAAGCATCAAGGTACTTTTCTCGTACTATTTTCCAGTACTGCAGCTTTAAGAAACTAAAACTCTTGCTTTTACTTCTTCTCTCCAGTACAGGAAACCTTGTTGAACTTCTTACAATAATTAATTTATTTACGAGGGGGATTTATCATGAATTTTATTAAGAAAAAACTGGCTTTAGCCATAGGAAGCTCTCTTATAGCAATGTCAGTTTTAGTCAGCGGCTGCAGTACCGGCAGCGACAAAAAAGCAGATACTATTAAAATAGGCGTTGTTGCTGAGCTGACAGGTAATAACGCTACTTACGGAACATCCATTACAAATGGAATCAAACTTGCTGTACAGCAGTTAAATGATACTGGCGGCCTGCTTGGGAAAAAAATTGAACTGGTCGTTGCCGACAATAAATCTGAACCTGCAGAAGCCGCTAATGCAATGAGTAAACTGGTCAATCAGGATAAAGCTCCCGTTGTCATGGGACTATTTGCCAGTTCCAGTGCTATAGCAGCCTCTAACGTAAGTGAAGCCGCTAAGGTTCCTTTTCTTGCAGTTGGAGCCACTAATCCTAAAGTAACAGGAGAAGGTTATGCATTTTTGTTTAATCCAAATACCTTCAGAGTTTGCTTTATTGATCCGTTTCAGGGCACTGTCGGAGCTAATTTTATTTTAAATGAACTGAAGCTCCAAAAAGCTGCTGTTTACATTGATAACAGCAGTGACTATGCCAAAGGTCTGGCTGAATTTTTCAAAAAAGCCTATGTGGAAAAAGGCGGTACAGTTGTTATTGAAGAATCCTACCTGCAAAAGGATTCCGACTTTAAAGCTGTTTTGACAAAAATAGCAGCTGCTAAACCTGAAGTAATTTATATACCTGGTTACTATGAAGAAGTAGGTAAAATCTGCAAACAGGCCCGTGAACTCGGTATTACAATTCCAATTATAGGCGGCGACGGCTGGGATAGTCCTAAATTAGTCGAAATAGCAGGTGCATCATCTCTTAACAATACCTATTTCACAAACCATTACAGCCCGGATTCTACCAATGAAGCTTCCAAAGCTTTCGTAGATACTTATGCTAAAACTTATAAGCAAAAACCTGACGCGCCCGCAGTGCTTGGCTATGATGGAGCCATGCTTTTAGCCGACAGCATCAAACGCGCAGGTGTCTATGAATCAGCAAAAGTGGCAGAAGCATTAGCCGCCACTAAAGATTTTCAGGCAGTAACCGGCAAAACCTCTTTAGATGCTTCCCACGATGCAGTAAAAAGTGCCGTTATAGTTGGATTTGAAGATGGCAAGCAGGTTTACCGCGCAACAGTTAATCCTTAAGCATTGTTTTATAACCTCCTAAAAACAGACTCTTACGAGTCTGTTTTTTTATTTGTTCATACTTTCCTTTGCCATCCCTGCAGGCTTAGAGTATAATATATAAATCAATAAATACACTTTAACAAGGAGTATCTTATGCCGGAACGCAATCAAATAATTGACGACCTGCGCGGTATCTGTATGCTTGGAGTCATCGGTATCCACGTGGGTTCTTTCGTCTTAGAAGCACCGCAACCAAATAGTTTCTTATATATGCTGCTGGAAATACTTTCACGCTATAGTGTCCCCTCTTTCTTTTTTATCTCCGGTTATGGTTTATTCTGCCAATACCGGCCAGAAAATACTATAGCTTATCTGCCTTTTTTAAAAAAACGTCTGCAAAGTGTCGGACTTCCATATGTTGTATGGTCGCTGTTTTATCTGCTTTATTTTTCTGTTGTAATGCCTGGATGCATCAACTGGCAGCCAGTAAATATCCTTTTCCTGCTCTTTTATGGTTTAGCCTGCTACCACTTATATTTTATGGTCATACTGCTATGGTTTTACTTTACTTTCCCATTATGGCATAAATTATTTTCCTTTTTCCAAAACAGCAGTCTTAAACTTGGTTTTACGCTGCTGTTCTTAGTACAGATCATCTTCAATTACTGGACATGTCATCCCAATATTAACAGTACAGAATTACCGGTACTTTTACAAAACCTCTTTAACTATCGTCTAAATTACCTGCCGCTGCATTATTTATTTATTTTTATGTCAGGCGGTCTGGCAGCAATTTATTATAATACTTTTATAAAATTTATTATTAGTCATTTTACAAAAGTAAGTATCTTCTACATCTTTACGTTCTTATTTATCAGCGGCAGTTATTACTATTATTATTTTTATCATAATTACAGTCTGATCATTTTGGTAAACACATTTCAGCAATTAAGTCTGCAGGGGTTCCTTTACACAATAGGTTCTCTGGTTTTTTTCTGTGCAGTCTTTGCCAAAACAAGTCTTTCGAATCCTATCAGAAAATTTATTCATCTCTTATCAGTAAATTCGCTTATTGTTTATCTTATCCATCCCTTTTGGATGGATATCATCAGCAGGCTTTGTCACGCCGGCGGAATTGTTATGACCAGCAAAAAAATTATTGTGATCTATTGTCTTCTGGTCACTTTATCTGTACTCTCAAGTATTATCATAACTAAATTAGGAGGTAAACTTCCTTGGCTAGGTTTATTATTAACAGGAAAACGAACTACCTCTACAAAAAAAGCATCTTGAAAATTCAAGATGCTTTTTTATTTTCTGCTTATTCTAAGTTCACAAACAATTTACAAAAATCAGATTCTTTTGTATAATTGTTTTTACTATAATTATTATTTTATCATATGCTGTGTATGCAGAGTGAAAGGACTTTTATTACTATGGAACGTGAAAATTTCTCATCCCGACTTGGCTTTATCCTTATTTCTGCAGGCTGTGCTATTGGCCTCGGCAACGTATGGCGTTTCCCGTTTATTACTGGCATGTACGGAGGCGCCTCTTTCGTCCTTATCTATCTATTTTTCCTGCTCATTCTAGGATTGCCTATCATGGTAGCAGAATTTTCAGTAGGCCGTGCCAGCTGCCGTAGCGCTGCACTTTCATTTGATGTTTTAGAACCCAAAGGAACTAAATGGCACCTTTATAAATACGGAGCTATTGCCGGCAACTATATCCTGATGATGTTTTACACGACAGTAGCAGGATGGATGATCAGCTATTTCTT
>OGUA01000392.1_pt1 | contig 21618 bp, 20 predicted proteins | sample 1573691 | NCBI WGS metagenome assembly OGUA01 (sample SAMEA2581925, study PRJEB24529) | metagenome | biome: Human gut stool | place: China | collected 2011 | reverse complement strand
ATATTGATTTCTGCTATGAGAGACGAAGTGAGGTCATCGACTATGTAATCGAGAAATACGGCAAGGACTGCGTGACGCAGATCGTCACATTCGGTACGCTGGCTGCGCGCGGAGTCATCCGCGATGTGGGGCGTGTGATGGATCTGCCGTACAATTTCTGTGATACGATTGCGAAGAACATTCCAAACGAACTGAACATCACCATCGATAAGGCGCTTACCATGAATCCGGAGCTGCGCACCATGTACGAGACGGATGACACGGTGCATACACTCATCGATATGGCAAAACGTTTGGAAGGACTGCCGCGCCATACGTCCATGCATGCGGCGGGTGTCGTGATTTCACAGAAGGCGATGGATGAGTATGTACCGCTTTCCAGAGCTTCAGACGGCACGATTACCACGCAGTTCGTCATGACAACGATCGAGGAACTCGGTCTGTTAAAAATGGACTTCCTCGGACTTCGGACGCTTACCGTAATCAAAGATGCCGTTGCCCTTGTGGAGAAGAATCACGGTGTGCGGATCGACGTCGATCACATCGATTATAATGACAACAGCGATCCGGATGCGATCCAGATTGATTACGGCGACAAGAAGGTGTTGGATGCGATTGGAACCGGAAAATGCGAGGGCGTCTTCCAGCTTGAAAGTGCCGGGATGAAGAACTTCATGAAGGAGTTAAAACCGCAGAGTCTGGAGGATGTTATCGCCGGAATCTCTCTGTACCGTCCGGGACCGATGGATTTCATTCCAAAGTACATTAAGGGAAAAAACGAGCCGGAGAGCATCACATACACCTGCAAGGAACTGGAACCGATCCTGGAGCCGACATATGGCTGTATCGTCTACCAGGAGCAGGTCATGCAGATCGTGCAGAATCTTGCCGGCTATTCCATGGGACAGGCGGATAACATCCGCCGTGCGATGAGTAAGAAAAAGCAGTATGTCATTGATGCGGAGCGCCACAATTTCGTTTACGGAAATGAGGAGCAGGGGATCAAAGGCTGTATTGCAAACGGTATCAGTGAGAAGGCGGCGAATGAGATCTACGATTCCATGGTGGATTTTGCGAAGTACGCATTCAACAAATCCCATGCGGCGGCATACGCGGTGGTCGCATATCAGACGGCGTATCTGAAATATTATTATCCGGTGGAATTTATGGCGGCGCTAATGACCTCCGTGATTGATAACCCGCGGAAGGTGGCGGAGTATATCTATACCTGCAGACAGATGGGCATCAAAGTGCTGGCCCCGGATATCAATGAGGGCGAGGGACGTTTTTCGGCGACGAAAGACGGCATCCGCTACGGACTGTATGCCATCAAGAGTATTGGGCGTTCGGTGGTGGATGCGATCATAGCGGAGCGGAATCAGAACGGTCCCTACCGCACCCTGCAGAATTTTATTGAGCGGGTGGCGGACTCTGAGGTAAACAAGCGCACCGTCGAAAATCTCATCAAATCCGGTGCCTGCGATACCTTAGACGGTAACAGACAGCAGATGATGATGGTGTACAACGCCCTGATGGATCAGCAGGTGCAGACGAAAAAGAAGTCGCTGGCGGGACAGATGAGCCTGTTTGATCTGGTGTCGGAGGAGGAGAAAAAAGCCTATGAGATTCAGTATCCCAACGTTGGAGAGTACAGCAAGGAGATCAAGCTCGGCTTTGAGAAGGAAGTCATCGGTATCTATCTGACCGGCCATCCGCTGGAGGAATACGAGGAAAAATGGCGCAGAATCATATCGGCAGTGACGTCGGATTTCCTGTTGGACGAGGAGAGCGGCGAGGTCAAGCTGCGGGATAACCAGAAGGTTATCATCGGCGGAATGATTACGGAGAAGACCATCAAATATACGAAGAATAATAAGACGATGGCATTTCTCACGCTCGAGGATCTGTTCGGTACGGTGGAGGTGATCGTATTCCCTGGCGAGTATGAGCGCTATCATACGCTGCTGAATGAGGATGAGAAGGTATTTATCCGCGGACATGCCAACGTGGAGGAGGATAAAAACGCCAAGATCGTCTGCGAGCAGATCTGTACGTTTGAACAGGCAGAGAACGGAATGCCACAGGAACAGCGCACTTACCGGCAGGGCGGAGGATACCGGCGCGGTGCAGGCGGGAATGCGGGCAGCAGTCCGGCATCCGCGGGAGACGGCGGATCAAGCCGTGGTGGTGCAGCCGCGCAGGTTCCCGCGCGACGCGGCGATGAATTATGGCTTCAGTTTGAGACCAAGGAAGCGTTTGCGGAAAAGGAAAAAGAACTCTATGCCATGCTCCATGATTCGGATGGGAAAGACACGGTGGTGATCTATATTTCATCGGTCAAGGCGATGAAGCGGCTGCCCGAAAACTACAGTATCTGCATCGAACCGGAGATTGTGAACAATTTAACTAAGTTTTTGGGGGAAAATAACGTAAAAGTTGTCAAAAAGAGCATTGAAAAGAAGCCATAAAGAGATTAAAATAAGATAGATTAAATGGGTATATTATATGAGGAGGGAACGATAAATGGCGAAAGAGATAAACACCATTGGTGTACTCACGAGCGGCGGCGATGCCCCAGGTATGAACGCAGCAATCCGTGCAGTGGTTAGGGAAGCCATTGCAAAGGGTAAGAAAGTCAAGGGAATCAAGAGAGGTTATGCAGGACTTCTTCAGGAAGAGATCGTAGATATGGAAGCAAAAGACGTTTCCGATATCATCCAGCGCGGCGGTACTATTTTACAGACAGCACGCTGCATGGAGTTTAAGACACCGGAAGGTCAGCAGAAAGCGGCAGAGATCTGCAGGAAGCACGGAATCGACGGTATTATCGTTATCGGCGGTGACGGTTCTTTCAGAGGTGCGCAGAAGCTGGCGGCACTCGGCATCAACACGATCGGTCTTCCGGGAACGATTGACCTTGATATCGCATGTACAGAGTATACCATCGGTTTTGATACAGCGGTAAACACCGCAATGGAAGCGATCGATAAGGTACGTGATACCTCTACTTCTCATGAGCGTTGCAGCATCATCGAGGTTATGGGACGCGGCGCGGGCTATATTGCATTATGGTGCGGTATTGCGAACGGCGCAGAGGATATCCTGCTTCCGGAGAAATATGATTATGATGAGCAGAAGATTGTAAACCATATCATCGAGAACCGTAAGCGCGGCAAACAGCATCACATTATTGTCAATGCGGAGGGGATCGGACATTCTGCAAGCATGGCAAAGCGTATCGAGGCTGCAACCGGCGTTGAGACGCGTGCGACGATTCTGGGTCACATGCAGCGTGGCGGAAGCCCGACCTGTAAGGATCGTGTCTATGCATCCACGATGGGTGCGCTGGCAGTGGATCTGCTCTGCGAGGGCAAGAGCAACCGTGTCGTTGGTTATCGTCACGGTGATTTCGTGGATAACGACATTGATGAGGCACTTGCAATGCAGAAATCCATTCCGGAGTATCAGTATCAGATCAGCAAGAACCTTTCAATGTAAGATACATAACAGTATTTGGAACGATCATAAGACTCCATGGGCGGGAACTCATGGAGTTTTTTCCGCTTAGGGAACAAAAAGGAGCAGTCATGATTACGGGCAGCAGCAACCAGCAGATGAAAAATATTACGGCATTGATGAAAAAGGCAAAAGAGCGCAAAAGCCAGAACCTGTTTGTCGTGGAAGGCAGAAAGATGTTTGAGGAGGTCCCGCCGGAGTGGCTCTCTAAGATCTATGTCTCCGAGCGCTTTCTGGAGGAATCGGAAGTGGAGCAGCTGCTTGCCGGAAAGACCTATGAAGTTGTTGCAGATGCGGTATTTAAGAGCATTTCCGACACACAGACACCGCAGGGGATCTTATGTCTGGTGCGCATGCCGCAGTACCCGCTTTCCGATCTGCTGCGCGGGGACAGGACACATCTGCTGATTGTTGAGAGCATCCAGGACCCGGGGAATCTGGGAACCATGCTGCGGACCGGCGAGGGTGCGGGAATTACCGGCATCATTATGAACCGGACGACGGTGGATCTGTTTAATCCAAAGACCATCCGCTCTACGATGGGAAGCATTTACCGGGTACCATACTATATTGCGGAGGATCTTGCAGAGACGATCGGTGAATTGAAACGGCAGAAAGTTGGCGTCTACGCGGCGCACCTGAAGGGACAGATGCAGTATGACGAACCGTCCTACTGTAAAGGGACGGCGTTTCTGATCGGGAACGAGGGGAACGGATTGTCCGATGAGATCGCTGGGCTGGCAGATACCTACGTGCGGATACCGATGGAGGGAAGTGTGGAATCCCTGAATGCGGCAGTATCCGCAGCACTGCTTATGTATGAGACCAACAGGCAGAGGAGAAGGAACGGAAAATGAGAATCTGGTTTAAGATGATGAAAAACAACCACTTGCTGCGGGATACGACGATCACGGATGAATCCGATGAGACAAGAACACACAAGGTCTTCCATGCGCTTGAGGAAGTGTGCTATGAATTTGATCTCGGAAAACCGATCTGGCTGGAGGCGAATGTGAATGAATTCAAGCGCCATGCCAAGACGCGCTTTACGCAGGATTCCTTTATTGAGCAGATTGATTTTGATTTTCTGGAAATGCAGGTTATCGAGGAGGACTAAGCTGCATAAGTTATGGAAGGAAATAAAGAACCGGTTTCAGCAGGCTGTGTTTCGATTTGCCTAATCCCCCCGGAATATGGTATAATGTACGCGAAAGAAAAAGTGAGCATGAATCGAAAACGGATGCCCATGCTTGCATGAGGCGGCCGGGTGCGATTCATGAGAACGCGCCCGCGAGTCCGGGAAGCCGGAGGGTTTCCGGACATTTGCCGGAGCGTATTGCAATAAATGATAAGGGGAGACATCTGGAGGGGAACATATGGACAAGCCGGTTGCGTTAGGGGAAGTAACCCTGGGTGAAGGCGTAGATAGCTGGAACACCATTATTTTTCTGTATAACTCGGCACTCAAGGAAGTGAGAACAAAGGTCGAGATTTTAAATGACGAATTTCAACAGGTACATCAGTACAATCCGATTGAATATATCAAGTCGCGCATCAAAGCGCCGGAGAGCATTGTCAAAAAGTTAAAGCGGTATGGCTATGACTCCTCGATCGACAATATGGTGAATTATATCAACGACATTGCGGGAATCCGGATTGTCTGTTCTTTTACGTCGGATATTTACCGCCTTGCCGAAATGATCGGCAAGCAGAATGATCTCACGGTAATCTCCGTGAAGGATTATATCCGGCATCCAAAGGAGAGCGGATACAAAAGCTATCACATGCTGGTGACGGTACCGATCTTTTTGTCGGACCGCATTATCGACACGAAGGTGGAGATTCAGATCCGGACGATGGCGATGGATTTCTGGGCGAGCCTCGAGCACAAGATCTACTATAAGTTTGAGGGAAATGCGCCGGATTACATCAGCAGGGATCTGCGCGAGTGTTCAGGAATCGTTTCCATGCTGGACGCAAAGATGCTCCAGCTCAATGAGGCAATTCTTGAGGCAAAGGCGGCACAGGAAGAGCAGGAGGGAGATACAGGTGCAGTATAATTATGATTTTGAGATCGCATCACTCTTAATTATGACAATTATATTACTGCACTTTGTATTCGTGCGCCAGTTTCCCGGGGAGAAGACACGGGTATTCGGCTGGCTTCTGTTTGTGTGTGAAGCAGAGTGTCTGATGAACATTTTATCATGTGTGGGATTAGCAAATGCAGCCTTCGTTCCGCAGCGTCTGAACGAGGTGCTGGCGTTTGCTTTTTTTGTGCTGGAGGGGGCTTCGTCATATCTGATTTACCGGTATTTTATGGCAGCGTGTGCGCTCCGCGGCAGGGAGAGAACGGTATTTGCGGCTGTCGGCATGATCCCGTTTGCCGTGTTTCTTGTGCTGGTGGCAGTGACGCCGGTGACCGGATTCTTTTACTACTTCAGAGACGGCAGCTATTATCAGGGCGTCGGCGCGGATTACGGATACGCGTATATTGTGATCTTCTTTTTGCTGGGTCTTCTGATTGTCGTGCGGCAGCATAAATATACCACGCTTCGCACGAAGGTCATCGTGTGCGCCTACACGGCTGTGGCAGCTGCCATGATCGGGCTGCAATACTGGCACAGGGAGATGCTTTGCACCAGCGTCAGCAATACGGTCGTGCTCATAATGCTCTATCTGCAGATTCAGAATCCGGTGGTGTTTCTGGACACGACAACAGGAATCGGGAACGGGACGGCATTTGAATCGCAGCTTGAGGACCGGCTCCGCAGAAAGGGCGAGGGCTATGTGCTCACGATTCATTTGAGCAAGTTTTATCATATCCACACGATTCTGGGTACCGAGAACAGCAATGAACTGCTGCGCGAGATCGGGGCGTATCTGTATGATCTGTGTGGAAAATTTCATGTGTTTCACACGGCAGGAGATGCATTTACGGTGTTTGCAGACACCAAAGAGCAGTGTGAAAGGTTAAAATGTGAGATACAAAAGCGGTTTGAAAGTGACTGGGTGGTGCAGGAGAACCGCATTGCGCTGGATATGGAGATGGTGGTGCAGCACTATCCGACGGACTTTAAGGCGATGGCGGAATATTACGGAATGCGGGAGTTTTTGCTTGAAAATGCGGGAAAGTCCGGCGCGCAGGTCATTGTGGAGGCGGATGCGGACATGATCGCACAGTACCGCCGCCGCAGAAAAGTGGAGATTGCCGTGGCGAGGGCGATCCGGGAGAAGGGATTTCTGGTCTACTATCAGCCGGTATATTCCCTGAAGGAACGGCAGATTGTGTCCCTGGAAGCGCTGGTGCGGCTTAAGGATCCGGAGCTGGGATTCATCCCGCCAGAGGAGTTTATTCCGCTTGCGGAGCGCGATGGCAATATCATCCATATCGGGGAACAGGTGCTGGAGCAGTGTTGCCGGTTTCTTTCAAAGCATGTGCTTTCGAACGGCTCGCTTGGAATCCGCACGATCCATGTGAACATTTCGATGGTGCAGTGTCTGCGCCAGAATCTGACTGAGACCATCCGGCCGGTGCTTGAGAGTTACCATATTCCGCCGTCCATGCTGACGCTGGAGGTGACGGAGCGCACGGCGATCAGTGCTCCGGAGCGGATGCTGTGGCATATGCATGAGCTGGGAAAAATGGGAGTGTCGTTTGCACTTGACGATTATGGAAGCGGAAATGCGAACTGCTCCTATCTGATCCGTTTCCCGTTTCAGGAGATCAAGATCGACAAGGAGATCGTGTGGGCGTCGTTCCGCGACAAGGCGGCGCGCATCGTGCTTGAAAATGAGATTCACACCATCAAACAGCTGGGAATTCCGCTGATTATCGAGGGAATCGAAGAGCGGGAGCAGAGCGAAGCGATGGAACAGCTTGGGGTGGAATGTATTCAGGGATACTATTATGGCAGACCTCTGCCGGAACAGGAGTGCCTGCGGTATATCCGCACATTTCAGGAGAAAGCGCAAAACGACAGGCAGCAGGCGGCTGTTCCAGGAGAAACGCAGGTGGAAGCCGGCCGGTGAGAGCCATTTGAGTCATACAGAAACAGGAAAGAAAGAGAAGAGACATGAATATTATTAACGCGGAGAATTTAACGAAATCATACACAGAGAGGAAGCTTTTGGACAAAGCTTCCTTTTATCTGCAGGAGGGAGAAAAAGTCGGGGTAATCGGTATCAACGGGACGGGAAAGTCCACCCTGTTAAAAATCATTGCGGGGCTGGAGGAACCGGATGAAGGCCAGGTGACCTGCGCCAACCATATCGTGGTAAGATACCTGCCGCAGAATCCGGTGTTCGATCCGGAGATGACGGTACTTGACAGTGTGCTGACACAGTGTGTCTTAAATTTTGTCGGCAGCGGGAGGACAGAGCGCACCGATGCAGACGCGCATGCACAGGAACAGAAATGGAGCCTTGAGAGCGATGCAAAAAGCATGATGACGCGGCTCGGCATTACCGATTTTACACAGAAAACCGGAGAACTTTCCGGTGGACAGAGAAAACGTCTGGCACTTGTGGCAGCGCTTTTAGTGCTGATTCTGGACGAGCCGACGAACCATCTGGATTCGGCGATGGCGGACTGGCTGGAAAATTATCTGAAAAAATGGCGCGGCGCGCTGGTGATGATCACGCATGACCGCTATTTTCTGGACAGTGTCTGTAACCGTATTGTCGAGGTGGACAAGGGGACAATCTACAGCTATGAGACGAATTATTCCGGCTATCTGGAGCGGAAAGCGGAGCGGGAGGAGAGCGCCGAGGCAAGTGAGCGTAAGCGTCAGTCTGTACTGCGGAAGGAACTGGAATGGGTCAGACGGGGGGCAAAAGCGCGCACAACCAAGCAGAAGGGACGCTTGCAGCGCTATGAAGAACTGAAGAATCAGAAGGCGCCGGAGCGCGACAGCCAGGTGGAGATGAGTTCCGTCTATTCCAGAATGGGAAAAACTACGATCGAGCTGGATCACATCACCAAGGGATATGACGGGCGGACGCTGCTGCGGGATTTTTCCTATATTTTTCTGAAAGGGGACAGGATCGGATTCATCGGGGCAAACGGAAGTGGCAAGACGACCCTGATGAAGATGATTGCGGGGCGCATCAAACCGGATGCGGGCACGATCACAGTCGGGGCAACGATCAAGATCGGCTACTATACGCAGGAGATCGAGACGGGGCGCGAAGCGGGAATCGCCTACATGGACCCGGAGGAAAAAGTGATCAATTATATCCGGAACACGGCGGAATACGTGCGGACAACGGACGGTCTGGTTTCGGCATCGAATATGCTGGAGCGGTTTCTGTTTCCAGCAGCGCAGCAGTACAGTTCGATCGGAAAGCTTTCCGGTGGAGAGCGGCGCAGATTAAATCTGCTGCGTGTGCTCATGGAGGCACCGAATGTACTGATTTTAGACGAGCCGACGAACGATCTGGACACGCAGACACTTGCGATTCTGGAAGATTATCTGGACAGCTATGAGGGAATCGTGATTGTGGTATCACATGACCGGTATTTTCTCGACCGCGTGGTGCGGCGCATTTTTGCTTTTGAAGGTAACGGAGAGATCCGGCAGTACGAGGGTGGTTATACAGATTATGTCAACCGACTGGCGGAGGAGGGCAGAAAGCCGGGCGGGACGGTGGAAGTTCAAGAGGCGGCAGGGCGTAATGCTTCGGCGACCGGCGGGGTGACCGGGACGTCCGGGCAGAATGCAGCAGAGCAGGCGGATTCCAGAGACACCTGGAAACGTGAGAAGAAGCTGAAATTCAGTTATAAGGAACAGAGGGAGTACGAGACGATCGAGGATGACATTGCGAACCTGGAAGCGAGAGTGGAGCAGCTGGATGCTGACATGGCGAAAAACGCCACGAACTCAGTGAAGCTTGGGGAACTTCTGGCGGAAAAGGAAGCGGCGGAAAAGATGGAGCGCTGGGAGTATCTGGAAGAACTGGCGGCAAAGATTGCAGAGCAGGAATGAAGAATATAACGTTTCATTTTACAAAGCCGTCTTTTTTCTTTCTATCCGCTGCAGTGTGTTAAACCAGCTCTGCGGCAGACCGAAGCCGAAGACAATTCCCAGCACGATGGCACCCGCCACCTTGATGGTTTCCATGCCGTAGTTGGAGAATTGCGTCATATCGTTCATGATGAAATAGTAGGACGTATAGTAAATACCTGCTCCGGGAACCAGCGGAAAAATACCGGCGATGAGGTAAACGGTTACCGGATTTCTGCGGATCGCGGACAGAATACGCGAAAATACGGTGAGTGCGAAGGTGGCGGTCAGATTCGCAAGCACCGTGCCCAGATTGCTGTTTAAGCCGATCACATAGACGACCCAGCCGATGGCACCGGTCAGACCGCAGAAAAACAGTTCCTTTTTCGGCGCGCCAAACAGTTCCGCAAAAGAGAGTGTGCAAACAAACTCACAATAAACTGGATAATCATAACAGCGCTGCACCTCCCCTTGCAAAATGATAGATCGTAATGATGGTGCCGACGCCGACAGCGATACAAAATGCGGTCAGGATGGCGTCAATCATGTGAATGGCACCGGACAGATAATCTCCGTTAAAAAAGTCGCGGATCGACGTAGTGAGCGCGATTCCGGGGACGAGCGGCATGATGTCTCCGATGATGACCTTATCGTAGAGGATGGGGGTACCAAAGGAGAGTACAATCAGCGACAGCAGCGTTACGAATGCACTTCCCAGGATATTCGTGATAAACTTGGAATTCTTATGGCGCTTTAAGGCAAACAGAAATACCTGCAGCAGCATGCCGATAAAAAAGCTGACGATGCTGTCCAGGGCTGTACCCCCGAAAAGATAGGAAAAACAGCCGCAGCCAAGTCCGCAGAAGAAGATGTGGACGACAGGTTTTCCGAACGAAATATTTTTACATCTTTCCAGACGGTTCCAGGCGTCGATCAGCGAACATTCGTGGGAACAGATCTCGCGGGAAAGCTGGTTTAAGGCTGCGATGCGCCCGAGATGCGTGGTGCCGAGCGGAATGTGGCGGATCATGCTGCAGGCATCTTCACGATCCTCGTTTGCACTTGCAAAGATTCCGTTGGAAAGCACATAAACATCATAATTTTCAATTTCATATGCCTCAAGAATATGCATGACTGTGTCTTCGACACGGTAGACTTCGGCACCATTCCGAAGCAGTGCATCGCCGATTTCCACAGCGAGAGCCAGAATTTCCTTGGTTACAGCCATTTGGATGTCCGCCTTTCTGATAATAAAATGTCCATATGAAAAAGTAACACGTTTTTATAAAAAAAGCAATCTGGTACTTTTGTCAGTTGTCCTGTACATAATATCTGTGAGGACAGGCATAATAATGCATAAATCATGCAAGTGATGTCAGAACAGACAGGAGGACAACAGAATGAATTGCAAAAAATACAGGGCATGCCTTGTGGGAGTGCTGGCCATCGCGCTGATCTGCGGGGCACTTTTATATCTGAAATACGGGAGAGAGGGGGAAACCCCGGTGGACGGCGTGCTGGTGGAACGGAATTCTACATGGGAAGCGGGAACTGCGGCATGAGTGCAAAGAGTGAGACACTGTATCTTAAGATTGACCAGAATACAATCGTGACAGACCGGCATGTGACGCTTGGGGACATTGCGAAAATGGAGTGCCCGGATGCTTCGATTGTGCGCCAGCTGAAGCAGAAAAAAATCTATACGTTTGCGGAGGCGATGAATCCGCGCAAACAGAAGAACCAGATGAAGGTTTTTTCCATATTAAAGATCGTCGAACTGATTCATGAGGAATATCCGAATGTGGACATCAGCAATGAGGGAGAGAAGGATTTTATCATTGAATACATTCCCAATCCCGGGAAACCGAAGTGGATCAATGCGTTAAAGACTGTCGCGCTCTGCGTGGTCATTTTTTTCGGGGCGGCGTTCACGATTATGGCGTTCAACAACGATGTATCCGTGGGAGATGTCTTTTCCAAATTCTATCGGCAGGTGATGGGAAAGGAGTCAAGCGGCGTGACAGAACTTGAAATCTGTTACAGCATCGGACTTGCCATTGGCATTACGCTGTTTTTCAATCATGTGGGCAGCAAGAAGATCACGCCGGATCCGACGCCGATGCAGGTGGAGATGCGCAAATATGAGAAGGACATAGATACTACATTCATAGAGAACGCGGAGAGAAAGGGACACAGCATCGATGTTAATTGAGCATATATTTTTGGGCTTCTGCGGGCTTGCCGCGGGACTTGCCGTCTCTGCGGGAACATTTGCGTTTTTGATCGTCATCGGTGTCATTCCGCGTATGATTGGAAAGTGCAACCGCGCGGCAGAGACACTGCATTTTGAAAATGCCGTGATTCTGGGCGGAATCTGTGGAAATCTGGCGTCTGTTTTTTTGCAGATCCGGATTCCGTTCGGACCGGCGCTTCTGTGCGTGTACGGTATTTCTGCCGGGATATTTGTGGGAAGCATCGCGGTGGCGCTCGCGGAGATCCTGAATACATTTCCGATTACATTCCGGCGCATGGGCTTAAAGGTCGGACTCTTCTGGGTCATGCTTGCGATGGCGGCAGGAAAAGTGGCAGGATCGCTGTACTATTTCCTTGGAAATTTTAAGGCACAGTAGTACAATGATGGGAGATTGTTCTTTTACGGAGGAAAATTATGGTACCATCCATCGCACGCCAGAGCGTGATTATCAAGTGTAATATGCAGAAGTCAATTCTGACAGGAAATTATGAATTTTATTATGCTGCGGGACTTATCGCCAACCTTTCCGGAGTTGAGATCCCGGAGGACATCAAGCCGGAGGAACTGCTCGCGCTTCTGTCGGAGAAGATACCGACGCTGACACCAGCGGATGAGAAGGAAAAGTATCTGTTCGGGATGGTGGCGGACTACCGTCCCGAAGATGTATATGATGAGCAGATGCGGGAACTTTTAGACTGGGGACGCACTGAAAAATATCTCTGGACGGTCACATTGCCGGATGACTGGCAGAACGCATAAAGGTAGAGCAGCATAGCATCACAGAGGAGAAATGGCGGGAGGAGCGGTCGGAGGAATAGAAATAAATAAAATGCGCATACTGACAAAAAAGACGGGGGTTGCGCAGTGGATAAGGAAAAAGAACGTTTACAAAAAAAATACAATGATTATGTGAAGCAGGTGACTCCCACCCATAATCTCTGGTGGAATATGGCGAAGGCGTTTGTGACAGGCGGGATCATTTGTTGCATCGGGCAGTTCATTCTGAATGTGTGTGGGAATTACGGACTGGATCAGAAGACATCCGGAAGCTGGTGCTCTATGCTGCTCATTCTGCTGTCTGTACTGCTCACCGGTCTGAATCTGTACCCTTCGATTGCAAACTGGGGAGGCGCGGGCGCGCTGGTGCCAATTACCGGGTTTGCAAACGGTGTGGCCGCGCCCGCCATAGAGTTCCAGAAAGAAGGACAGGTTTTCGGAATTGGCTGCAAGATCTTTACGATTGCCGGGCCGGTCATTTTATACGGAATATTTTCAAGCTGGGTGCTTGGATTGATCTATTGGGTATTAAAATGGTGGGGAATGGTATAGGACCTTTTCCGTGCGGGTCTGAGAGAGGAAAAATGTCTTGCCAGACCCGAGAAGTGGACGAAAAGAAGGAAAAAGAAGAGAAAAAAGAAGCCTCACGGGTCTGGAAGAGGAAAAACATTCTCCCAGACCCGAAATATTGTGATTTTCGGGTCTGAGAGAGGAAAAACGCTGTTCCAGACCCGAGAAGTGGACGAAAAGAAGGAAACGGCAGTGGAAGAGAGAAGCACGGATTCAGACCGCGGAATCCAGAAAATAGTAGGAAATCAGATGCTCAATCATGCCGGCGTTTAAGGGATATGCTTTGGTCTCGTACGTGGTGATCAGATGAACGGATGGAATGATGCCGTTTGCGGCATAGAGAGAAAGCTTCGAGCCGGCGTTTTTGGCGTAGGCGGGATCATCCATCAAGCCAAAATGCTCCCAGTAGTAGAGAGCGCCGGTTCCGGGATGGCGTATGGTGAAATCCGGAAACAGAGTGACGCCGCCAAGGGAGAGCGCACATTCGTAGCGGTAAGGAATGGCGTTTAGGTGGAGCAGCATGGCAATCATGGCTTCCGATTTGGAACGCACCCGTTCGCCGGAGACGGTTTTGTGAAGCAGCTGCTCGGGATGGAGCGGATTGCGTTCGTAGGAAGCGGCAGACCATTCGACAGCGGAATTAGTCGAAATATTCGGGATATCTGAAATATTCGAGACGTCTGGAATATTTTTGGCGGTGGAAAAATAAGAACGAAGCAGATCTTCACAGGCGGGATCAGAGAGAAGATGCGGATCATCAGAAGAGAGGCTGTCCGCCGGGTAATATTTTAAATATGCGGTGATCGCTGCCTGTTTCTGCAAGAGTATTTGCTCCTGTTGCTGCAGATACTTTTTCAGCGCCAGCTGTTCGGCGAGAGCGCGGTTTGCTTTTGGAATATAGGTCTTGGAGTGACCGTCGCCCTGATACCATTTGACAGTGGTTCCGTTGCGGGAGCAGATAAGTTTTCCGGGAGGAAGCTTCTGAAGCTGGTTCTGGATGGTACGAAGTTCCTGCCCGTTGCGGTCGCGGGCAGTGAGGATGTGTGTGTGTAAAGGTGTCATGGTATTCTCCTGTTCTATAGATGGTGTGTGTTAAGAGGATCTGGTATACTTTTATGTGCTAAAAATGCCAGCTGCTGTTTTAAGTGCAGGTGGAAAAGGAGCGTTGGCATATAATGAGAAAAGATTATGAATTTGGTATCGCTGGGGTGCTCTGGGTGAAAAGTGTCTGCAATCGAATGAACAAATTCATGGAAGAACATAGAGAAAAATGGTTATGATATAATGAATCCTAACGGATTCATATTAGAAGTTCCTGCGGAACTTCGGATGCGCAGAAGACAGCGCCAAAAGATGTTATACTGGTTTTTATTAAACCATACTACAAAAGAAAAGTAAAGCGAACAACCGAAAAAGATACCATCTCATATCAATCCGGGAAACAGCGCATTCCGCCGACCTGCCGCCTCCACAGCTTGACATGCGGTTCACTCCGGTTGTAAGATAAGAAACAATGAGTACGAAAAAGAACTGTGGGGAAAAGTAAATGTCAGTTACAAAACAATTTGTCAGGTATGTCACACAGAATATATTCGGAATGTTAGGTATCTCCTGTTATATCATCGCTGATACCTTTTTTATTGCGAAGGCGGCGGGAACGGACGGAATCACGGTCTTAAATCTGGTGCTTCCGATCTACAATCTGATTTTTGCGATCGGTTCGATGATCGGCGTCGGTTCTGCGACGCGCTTTACGATCTTAAGGGCGCAGGGCGAGGAGCGGGCGCACGGCTATTTTTCCAATGCCATCTGCTTTGTGTGGATGATTGGAATTTTGTTTACACTTGCGGGCGTTTTTATCCCGGATAAAATCATCGCGCTGATGGGCGGCGATGCGGGAATTGTGGCGCTTGGAACCGGGTATACGAGGATTTTTCTGTTGTTTACGCCGTTTTTCATGATGAACTACGTCATCATGGCATTTGTGCGCAACGATAACCAGCCGTCCTTAGCGATGGCAGGAACCCTCGCGGGAAGTTTTTCCAACATCCTGTTTGACTATATTTTTATGTTTCCGCTCGGCATGGGGTTAGAGGGAGCGGCGCTCGCTACGGCGGCATCACCGATCATCAGCATTCTGATCTGCAGCGCGCATTTCTTTGGAAAAAAGAATACTGTGCGGTTCCGGCTGCACGCGCCGTCCATCGCCCAGTTATTCGGGGCGTGTCAGCTTGGCGTCCCGGCATTTGTGGGGGAGATTTCTTCCGGAGTCATCACGACCGTGTTCAATTTCCTGATTCTCGGTCTTGTGGGAAATATCGGTGTGGCGGCTTACGGAGTGATCGCGAACTTTGCGCTTGTGGCAATGGCAATCTTTAATGGAGTGTCACAGGGAGCGCAGCCGATCGTGAGTGACTGCTACGGAAAAGGAGATGTGAAATCTGTCCGGAAAATACGAAATCTCGGACTTGTCACGGCTTTGGGCATCGCGGTAGTGCTCGTCGGAGCCGTCTATGGATTTACGGATTCTCTGGTAAGCCTGTTTAACAGTGAACATTCTGCGGAACTGGCAGAGTATGCTCACACGGGAATGCGTCTTTACTTCATCGGCTTCCTGTTTGCCGGAATCAATATTGTGGGGGCGGGATTTTTAAGCGCGACAGAACGTGCGCGGGAATCGTTTGTGACATCGATCATGAGAGGATTTGTCTGCATTATCGGCTGCTCGCTACTTTTTGCCGCAGTATTTGGCATCAATGGCGTGTGGCTGTCGTTCCCGGCATCCGAGCTTCTCACAGCCATCGTGATGGCTGTGGTGCTCGTGCGGGATAACCGCAGACTTTAGATAAAACCGAAATGTTCCAGCGCAAGGCGGATGCCGTCTTCGCTGGCACATTTTGTTACATAGGACACCTTGTCAAAAAGCGTGGCAGGAGAGGCGTTGCCCATGGCGACACTGTTTGTCAAAGCAGTGAGCATGGGAAGGTCGTTGTTGCTGTCGCCGAAGGCATAGGCGTCCTTTTTGTCTATCCGGTAATAATCAAGCACATAGTTAAGACCGGTGGCTTTGGAGTAGCCGAGCGGAACGAATTCGCGGAAATTGCCGCCCCGGTCAATGCACTCAAAATAGCGGTCGCTTGTGGTACGGAAACCGGCAAGCTGCTCGGGGTGCTCAAACCATAGGACAAACTTATCACAGAAAAAATTAGGATTCTCAAGGTGCTCCGGCATCTCATAGCCGCGTTCTTCAAACGCCTCATACTGCCGTCTGGCATCCGGGTGCCGGAGCGGTCTTGCCAGATCAAAAGCAACCTCTTTCCTGGATTCAAACAGGATATCGATATCCCACTCCCTGGCTGCGAGAAGCAGCTTCATTACGGTCTCGTGCGTCTGTGCGACATGAAGGATTTCGGCACCGTCGCAGTAGATATCTGTGCCGCAGCCGCAGACAAAGCCGTCAAAACCCACATCACGGAAACGCTGTTCCACATTCTGAAAACAGCGCCCGGTATTGATGAACATCAGATTCCCGTTTGCCCGCGCCGCCCGTATAGCATAGACGGCACTTTCCGGAATCGAACCGTCAATCTCGGAAGTCAGTGTTCCGTCGATATCAAAAAAAGCAATTTTCTTCATGAATAATCTCCAATGTAACAGATCTATAGAAACGGGAGTATTGTAATACTTTTTACCTAATCTGTCAAAGGATGTGCGGTCTGCCTGCCGCGAAACACAGATATTTAACGGTTCCGTCACATAACCGTCACATTACATTCAGCTGTCCTTTAGAAAGCGATGCTATCCTTACCGTGAAACATGAGAGAGGATGAAATGCCGGAAGGGAAAGGATGAAACAATGAAAATAGCGTGGGTACACAAACTCCTGGGAAAACATTCCAAAAAATTTTACGGAATACTTGCCGGGATTCTGACTGCCGCAGTTGCGGGAAGCGGAGTCGGCTATCATGTGATAGCAGCTTCGGGCACAGCGGATCAGACGGAGGAGGACACACAGATAGATGAGACAGACGGACAGGAAGACGGCAGCTTTTCCGGGACAGGAACCACACAGGTGAAAACGGAGAGCCAGCTGCCTGATTTTTCTGTGAATGCGGTGACCATGACGGTGGAAGAAGTCTACGTGGAAGCGGGAAGTACCGTGGCGGAGGGCGACGCCTTATTCAAGATCGACGATGAGAGCATGGCGGATGCAAAGGCGTACTATGAGGATGCCATTTCAGATGCGAAAACTGCACTGCAATCCGCACAGATCAATTTTGGGAGCGGCGTGCTGGAGGCGAAGAGCGAGCTTTCCTCCACAAAACTTGCAGCGGACACCGCGCAGGATACTTATGATGCGGCAGTCAGCGAGCTGTCGGTAAAGACCAGCGAGGCGCAGGAAGCGTACGATGAGGCGGTGGAGGAGATCTCCGATTATCAGGATGCCATCGACAACGGCACCTATTATACACAGGTCGGGATCAATGAAAAACAGGCGGCAGTCGATACGGCGCAGGCGACGCTCACGGAAAAGCAGACGCAGCTTTCCAATGCACAGAGCAGCAGCCAGGCGGCAAAAGAGACATACGCCGCGGATATGGCGGATTTGAAAGGAAAGGCCCAATCCAAATAGACCTACACGGATCTTGCGGCGCTGGCAGATCAGCTGGCTGCGGATTATACCGCCGTGCAGGAGGCAGCCGACGCCCTGTCGCAGAGCCAGACAGAGGCGGAGAGCGCAAACAGTGCACTGCAGCTAGCCAATCAGACATTCCAGAAAGCGGTTGAGGAATATAACACGAAGGTGACAGAGGCAAATGAGAAAATTGCGGAGCTGACAGATGAGCTGGAGAAACTGAGTGACGCCTGCGACGAGGCAGAGCGCAATGAGACGACAGCGCAGCCGGCGCTTTTGCAGCAGTATGAAGAGGCGGTTCTGGAGGGAAAATATGCGGATACCGAGTATGAAGCTTCGCTGGAAACCTTGCAGAGTGCTGTGGACGAAGCGCAGGATACATTGGATGAGCTGAAGGAACAACAGAGCGCACTCTTAGCGATCGAGGACGGCGTTGTATGTGCGGACCGTGACGGAACGCTTGCATCGGTGACTTACGAGGCGGGGGATACACTGATCAAAAATACCGCATTTGCAAGCTATTACGATCTGGATACGATTCTGATTTCTGTGGAGGTATCACAGAACAATATTGCAAAACTTGCGGTCGGCGACACCGTGCAGGTACAGATCAGTGGAAGCAGAATGGGAGCAATCGACGGAACCGTCTATTCCATCGCATCGGAAAAAACATCCGGCGGAAGCATGTCCAATGTGACGTATGCGGTCATTGTTGCCGTGGACAATACAGATGGCACACTTACTACTGGCGTACAGGCAACGGTGAAGTTTGAAACACAGGCGACTGGAGCCACAGAAATGGAAGAGACTAAGACCGCAGGAAAAACCGAGACGATCGGAGCGTCTGAGACAGAGGAAGCAGGAGGAAAGACAGAATGAAGAAGAAAAAGCTTTGGCTGGTGACCGGAGTGGCTGCGGCGGCAGTGCTTGCCGCAGGAACCGTCACCTTTGCATATCAGTCGGGAAGTGACAGTGAAGAGCAGACCGTATATAAGGAAGTAACCGTGGAGAAAGGAAATCTGACGGCGGGCGTGACGGAGAGCGGCAGTGTAACGATCGGCACGCTGGATCAGACTCTTGATTTTTCAGAGGATTCTTCCTCTGCAAGCACGCAGAACAACTCGTCCGCGCAGAACAGTGCGGGAGAAAATGCGACGTCGTCCACCAGCACGGCATCGACCCTTGAGGTGGAAACGGTCTATGTTACCGCAGGGCAGTCGGTTGCGGAGGGCGATCCCATCTTAAAGCTTACAGAGGAGAGCGTGGCATCTTATAAAAAAGATCTTGAGGAAGCGGTGACGGAGGCGAAGACAGCCGTCAGCGAGGCGGGCTTAAGTGCAGAAAAGCAAAAAGTATCGGCAAGTTACTCCTACAATCTGAGCACGGCGGAGGGATCTGTTGCACAGGAGACCTACGAAGCTGCCATAAAGCAGCTGCAGGAGGCTGTGGATGACGCGCAGGAAGCGGTGGATACGTCGGCGTCCCTGATCAATTACTATCAGGAGCAGATCGATGCGGGCGTGGACTTAAGTGCATCGCTTACCGAGGAGCAGGAAAATTACGACAAACTGTACACAAAGCTTGTGGCAGCGAAAAACAACTATACCACGAAGTCAATTGAGGCGGAGAAAACGCTGAAAGAAGCAGAACTCTCGGCAAAAAATGCATCCAGTCAGTACAGTGTGGATGTCTCCGGGGCGGACAATGATATTACCGATGCAAAAGACACGCTGTCCGACGCGGAGGAGGCGCTTGAGGCATTTGAAGCTGCCATCGGGGATGACGGTACGATCTATGCGGAGTATACGGGAATCATTACCGATCTGTCGTATGAGGCAGGAGATACCATCTCTTCCGGCGCAACGGTTGCCACTTTTTCCAATACGGATGCGGTGACGATCACCGTCTCCGTGTCGGAGGAGGACATCACAAATATTGCAGTTGGAGACGTCGTGGAGATTGAGCTGTCTGCCTATGAGGATCAGACGTTTGCGGGGGAGGTGGAGAGCATTGACACTTCATCTTCCAGCGGTTCCTCCACGGTGTCTTACAATGTGACCGCCGCGTTTACTGGGGACATCACTGGAATATACACGGACATGACAGGAAACGTCACATTTATCAGCAGGCAGGTGACGGATGTGCTGTATGTATCCAACAAGGCGGTCCAGTCTGACGGAACGACATCCTATGTCAAAGTGAAGGATGCGGACGGAACGATCCGCATGGTGGATGTGGAGACGGGCTTTTCCGACGGGGTCAACGTGGAAATCACGTCCGGTCTCACGGAAGGTGAAACTGTGCTGATAGAAAGTCAGGTGACAGAATGAAGCCAAAAGAATTATTGAGACTGGTCTGGATCAATATCACACAGAACAAATTTAAGGTGGTCATGACCTCGATCGGCATTATCGTGGGTGCCGCCACCATTGTGATGGTCATTGCTATTGGTAAAGGCGGTCAGGCGGACGTGGCAGACCAGTTTAAAAACTTAAATGCCGGTGCGGTGGACATTTCCTACGACGGCGGGACAGATTTTGGCGGCGGAGGAAGCAGCGATGATTCGGACTCCGGCATGGCAATGATGGCGCCGGGAGGCGGTTCCGGCGGAGGCTTTGGAGGCGGTTTTGGCGGAGCACCCTCCGGCGATATGGGAGGCGGTTCCTCATCGGGAGGCGAGGCGCCGGGCGGATCACCGGGGGGAGAGATGCCTTCCGGTGACGGCGGCGGTATGCCGGATATGGGAAGCTTTTTCGGCGGACAGAGCGATATGGAAGACCGCATGAATCAGGAAAATATCACGCTGAGCGAGGATGATGTGGATGACATCGAAACATTTGCGTCCGGCATCTCGGCAGCGACCATTTCCTACACCACAAAATCCAGTGTGGATGGCGGAGATCTCGATGAAGCCGATACCTATACCATCGCAGGAGTGAAAAGTAACTACGAGACGATCAGTAACCTCTCCCTCGCGGTCGGAAGCTTTATCACCGACGATGATGATGAGAACAAAGAAAAAGTCTGCGTGCTCGGCGCAAGCGTTGCCGAAGAGATTTTCGGCAGTGCCATTGAGGCATACGGAAGCGTGATCTATATCGACGACCGGCTTTATGTGGTAAACGGTGTGCTGGAAAGCATGGGAACGGTCGCGTCCGGTATCAGCCCGGATGATTCCATTTTTATCCCTTATGCGACCGGTGTGAAATATCTGGTCGGATCATCGGTCAGCCCGACGATCACGGTGCTGGCGGCAGATGTGAATAATGTGGAAGGCGTGATCGAGGAAGTGACAGAAGTGCTTGCCACCAGTTACCCGAACGCTGAGTTCACATTTGAGGATGCAAGATGGAGGCGGCGGAGGCTTCCAACCAGATTCTGACGATGCTTCTCATTGCGATGGCGGCGATCGTCTTCGTGGTCGGTGGAATCGGCATTATGAACGTATTGTTTGTATCTGTAAAAGAGCGGACCAATGAGATCGGTATCTTAAAAGCGATCGGCTGTTCCAAGCGGGACATTCTGCTGGAGTTCCTCGCGGAGGCGGCGGCAATCAGTCTCATCGGTGGTGTGCTGGGGAATCTGGCATCGCTGGCTGTGGCGCCGATTGTACAGTACCTCGGCGTCCGTGTGGAACTGTCGGCATCAGCATTTTTGATTGCTCTCGTGTTTGCGGTTGGAACAGGAACGATCTTCGGATTTTATCCGGCGTATAAGGCGTCCAATCTGGTTCCGGTGGAGGCACTTGGTGCGGAATAAATAATTGAAAATACCTCCTCCGCCGAGCACTGCTGCAAGCGCCACGATGCCGCCCGCCATCACTTTCTTCCTTATCATGCCAAACCTCTTTTCAATTATTT
>OGUA01000390.1_pt1 | contig 21884 bp, 18 predicted proteins | sample 1573691 | NCBI WGS metagenome assembly OGUA01 (sample SAMEA2581925, study PRJEB24529) | metagenome | biome: Human gut stool | place: China | collected 2011 | reverse complement strand
TATGTTGAACGCAAAAGAGAAAAAGATTTTGAAGTCGTCCTACAGTGTGCTGCAGGATGACTTTTTCAATTTCATGCGAAACGCTGGTTATACCGATGTAGAGCGTGGAGAATGTGGCAGCACCGAAGAACATCTGACGGTGACACAGTTCAAGGTACAGGCCGAACAGCAGCGTTTGGAAGCTGTGACCGGACAGGTGGCACAGGCCGAGCAGAGCTTAGCGGATGCCAAAGCTGCCACGGAGAAGCAGAAAAAGAAACTGGAAGCTCTGAAAAAGGAAACTCAGGCTGCTAAGTCTGTTGCTATGACTGCACATGAGATTGAGTCGATGGGCAAGAAAAATCCCATTACGGGAAATGTTACCATGACGGCGGATGAGTGCCGCACGCTAAAGGATTATGCGGTCAGCAGCTTTGCGGAAAAGTCTGAGAAGCTGAAATACAAGCAGAAATTCGAGCAGGCAGATAAAAACGCAAAGATATGGAAAGACCGTTTTGAAAAACTGAACAAAGACTATGAGGAGCTGAAACAAAAAGCCCAGCCTTTCCTGGATGCGATTGAGATTGCATCTGAAAAGGTCTGGGCTTTTATCAATGCCATCCTCGCCAGGGGAAAGGAACTGTATGAACACAAACACCCTGCCCGCAATCGTGGACAGGACATGGAAATTTAAGAAAGGAACTATTTGCCTATGAAGAAAACCGTAGATGAAATTAACAAGATGATTATGGAAGATGCCCCGATGGAAGAAATCAACGATGCCATCGGCTATATTGATATTTGCTCCTGCTTCGATCCGATTTTTGAGCCGCCTATTGATTTTCTGGAAGAATGCCGCAAGCGTTGGGAAGCGGCACAGTCCTCTTTCTGCAAAACCATTGAGTGCAAGATCGGAAACACATGGTATGTGATTGAAACGGAGTGTGATGGAAATGAGCCACTTACCGACAAGGTAAAACGGCTCATTTTTTCTGACAAGGGGGTGATTTGTTAATGACTGCGACACAAAAGCATGATATAATTCCAATATGCACAACGGTACTGTCGGCTGACCAACCACCGAAGGAGGATATTATGTTGGATCAGCAGAAAATTACCATTCTCTATTGCCGTCTGAGCAACGAGGATGCCCAGGAAGGCGAGAGTAACAGTATCGCAAATCAGAGAGAGTATTTAACCCGATATGCCCGTGACCACGGGTATACAAACCTGAAAATTCTGGTGGATGACGGTTATACGGGGACGAACTTCAATCGTCCCGGTGTGCAGGAAGGCTTTGAGCTTGTCAAGCAGGGGCTTGTGGGCTGCTGGCTGGTCAAAGACCTCAGCCGCTTTGGTCGTGACTATCTGACTGTTGGACAATATACGGATATTATCTTTCCGAGTTATGATGTCCGCTTTATCGCTATAAATGATGGCGTAGACAGCAACCGGGGAGACAGCGAGGGCTTCGCCGCAATCCGTAATCTGTTCAACGAGTGGTATCCCCGTGATACCAGCAAGAAAGTCCGTGTCAGTTTGCGGCAGAGAGGAACCAGTGGGAAGCACATGGGCAAACCGCCCTACGGATACCGCTGTGACCCGGAGGACAAGGATCACTGGATTCTGGATGAAGAAGCGGCTCCGGTAGTCAAGCTCATCTTCGACCTTTGCATTGACGGCAAAGGCCCGGAGCAGATTGCAAGGATTCTGGAAGAAAAGCAGATTATGACCGCAAAGGCACTCTATGCCAAGCGAAAGAAAAAGCCGATGCCGGAAAGACCGTACCACTGGGGCAACCAGTCCATTGCAGGGATTTTGGAACGGCAGGAGTACACAGGCTGTACCTGCAACTTCAAGACTTATTCCAAGTCCTACAAGCTGAAAAAGCGGATTCCCAATGAGCCGGAGAATATGTTTTATCTGCCGGACACACAGGAAGCGATTGTATCTCAGGCACAGTTTGACAGGGTGCAGGAACTGAGGAAAAACAAACGCCGCCCCGCAAAAGCGGAACGGCAGGGATTGTTCTCCGGGCTTCTGTTTTGTGCCGATTGCGGCGGCAAGCTCCACTTTGCCACAAGCAAAAGCTTTGAGGGCAAGCAGGATCACTACGTCTGCAACAACTACAAGAGCAACCGTGGTACTTGTACTGCCCACTATATCCGGGAAGATGTGCTTCGTGAAATCGTTCTGGAACGCATCCGGGCAGTCAATGAGTATATCCGAAGCGATGTGGACGGTTTTCAGGAGGAATGGCTGCAATGCCGCAGGACTGACCAGGAGCGCAGCATCCGGGATGACAAAAAGAAGCTGGAACAGGCAAAGAAACGCCTTGCCGATCTGGATGTCATCATCGCCCGGCTGTACGAGGACTATGTTCTTGGAAATCTCAATCAGGACAGATACAGAAAGATGTCTGCGGACTATGAAGCGGAGCAGGAACGGTTAAAGCTCGAAATTGAAGTTATCGAAGAATGGGTGGAACAGCGGGAAGAAATGAACGACGGTCTGGATGCCTTTATCGCCCTGACACAGAAATATGTGGATGTGGAGGAGCTGACACAGACCATCGTGAACGAGTATATCAAGAAAATCATCGTCTATGCCCCGGACAAATCCAGCGGCAAGCGCAAGCAGAAAGTGAAGATTTTCTTCAACTTCGTGGACGATGTAGATATTCCCGTTATTTCCGAGCCTATCATCACGCAAACAACCTATGAACACAGAAAAACGGCGTGACCTTCGGGTCACACCGTTCTCTGCGACAAAATAGTTACTTGTCACTATTAAGCCTTGCGCCGACAGGCTTTTTTCTATTGGTTCCGTGCCCAGAAGGCGGCAAGCTGCTGCTCCAGCTCTGTGGTGCTGCGCAGGTATTGGAGCTGGTGCCAGTGGCGGGGGAACAGGCGGGTGTATTCGGCGCGGGCAAAGCGGTCATCCAGCAGAAGCACCACGCCCCTGTCTTCCTGCGTGCGGATGACCCGGCCCGCCGCCTGCAGCACTTTGTTCATGCCCGGGAAACGGTAAGCGTAGTCGAAACCGGTGCCGCCCGCCTCGTCATAGTAACGGCGCAGGATCTCCTGACGGGGGTTCACCTGAGGCAGGCCCACCCCCACGATGGCACACCCGATGAGCCGGTCGCCCACCAGATCTACACCCTCGCCGAAGATGCCGCCCATGACCCCGAAGCCCAGCAGCGTTTTTGCGGGGCTTGGGCCGAACCGTTCCAGAAACGCCGCCCGGGCCGCGTCGTCCAGACCACTCTCCTGGGCCAGCGTCCCGATGTCCGGGTAACGGGCGGTGAAGTCCTCATATACCTGCCGCAGATAAGCGTAGCTGGGGAAAAAGGCCAGATAGTTGCCCACCTTGGCCCGGGCCAGTGCGGCCAGCGCATCTGAGACGGCCTGAACACTGGCCTCCCGATCCCGGTAGCGGGTGGAGATGCCGGGCAGGCAGTAGAGCCCCAGATGTTCGGGCGGAAACGGGCTTTCCAGAGCCACGGCCCGGGCATCGGGACAGCCCAGCACGGAGCGGTAGTAGCCCGGCGGGGTGAGCGTTGCGCTGAACAGTGCCGCCGCCCGCCCGGCGGCAAGGCTGGCATCCACAAAGGGGGCAGGGTCAAGGCAGAGCAGCTCCCATTCCAGTTCGCTGCCCCGGGCTGTCAGCTGGGTGACAAAATGCGTGTCGTACCGCTCTGCTGCCCGGGTGATATCCTGCACCGCAAAGTAGAGCTCCAGCAGCTGGGCGTGGGCATCAGCCTCCGGGTTGGCCTCCAGCCATTCCTGCAGGGGGGCCTGCAGGCTGAACAGCAGCCGAAGCAGCTCCTTCGGCAGCTCTTGCAAAAAGACTGTGCCATCCCGCGCCAGCAAAGGCTCCGGCAGCGGGAAGGCGGCTTCTGCCGGTTCGGTGTCCAGAAGGCTGGTCTGTTGGGCGAGATCCTCTGCCGGCGATTCGGTGGGCGATGGACCCCGGCGGGGGGCCAGCTTCGTTACCGCCCGGCGCGCTTCCAGAAAGCCCCTGTCTGCCTTTGTCAACGCGGTTTTCAGTGCGCTTTTTCCTTTGCCGATGGCCCGTCTGGCATCGGTCAGGCTGCTCTTGCAGAACCGGGCCGAGTACATGGCTCTGGCCCGGTCCGGCAGGTTGTGGGCCTCGTCGATGAGAAAAATGTAGTCGTCTGCCGCATCGAAAAAGCGCCGCAGGTGCACGGTGGGGTCGAACAGATAATTGTAGTCTCCGATGACCACATCACACCACTCGCTCAGGTCCAGCCCCAGCTCAAAGGGGCAGACCCTGTGCCGCCGGGCGGTCTCGGTCAGGGCGGCCCGGTCATAGGGGACGGCGCTGTCCAGCAGGTCGGCCAGCGCATCCTTCAGCCGCTCGTAGTAGCCGTTGGCGTAGGGACAGGCTTCCGGCAGGCAGGCGGGACGGCCCTCAGCATCCTTGCACAGGCAGGCCTTCTCCTTGGCAGAAAGGGTCACGCTGCGCAGGGAAAGCGCCGGGTCTGCCGCCCGCAGACGGGCCAGTGCATCCTCGGCAGCGGCCTGTGTCGTGTTGCGGGCGGTCAGGTAGAAGATCTTTTTCCCCTTGCCCTCGCCCATGGCTTTCAGGGCAGGGAAGAGGGCGCTCATCGTTTTGCCGATGCCGGTGGGTGCCTGGCAGAACAGCCGGGTACCGCCCTTCTGCTCTGCCTTGCCCGCAGCACAGGCGCGATAGACCTCCCCGGCAAGGGCGCGCTGCCCGGGACGGTAAGCTGGAAACGGAAATTGCAGGGCCCCAAGGCTTCGGTCTCGGGCTTCCACCCAATCCAGCTGCCGTCGTGCCCAGGGAAGATACTGCCGCAGTAAGTCGTTGAGAAACGCATCCAGCTCAGCGGCGGAGAAGTGCCGGGTATAGCGGATGATCTCATCGGTGTCGATCTGGTAATAGGTCAGCCGGACATCCAGTGTTTCCAGCTCCTGCTGCTCAGCGCAGATGGCCCCGTAGGCCATGCCCTGCGCCCAGTGGCAGGGGTTCATGTCCTCCGTGATGGCATCGGTGGGCGCGGCGGTGGTCTTGATCTCGTCGATGACCACCGTGCCGTCCTCATCGGTAAAAATGCCGTCGGCACGGCCCTCGATGGTGAACCCGATTCCCTCCATCGTCCGCTCTGCCGTGAGGAACACCTCGGCGGCGTAGCCTTCACCCGCCGCCTTCTGGAGCCTGCGGTGGATGCGTGCGCCCTCGTTGGCCCGGTCAAAGCCGGTAAAGCGGCTGTCGATACTGCCGGTGCGGAGCAGGAACTCCACCAGCTCCCGGACAGAGAGACGGATGGTTGGCATGGGGTTCACTTCCTTTCTCTTGAAATTCTGCGCTTCGGTCAGGCTGTACAGAGCAGGGCCTACCCGAGACCCAGGATCTTTTGACAATTTGCTGCAACAGCATTCACCTGGTCAAAATCCACGGCGGCCCGGTAATAAGTCTCCAGCTCATCATGGCAGTTCTTGGCCTGAGCCATCAGGGCGACAGCCTGGTCGATGAGCTCGGAGGCGGCACGGTCGTTGAAGCGCAGGCGGGCGCGGAAGCCGGACAGATTCTCCCGGTCCACAAAGCGGGTGCAGCGCACGGCCTGCACGCCGGGCAGCTGGATGGGATGCCAGAGGTTGTCGGTCAAAAAAGCCAGCCGCAGGGCCGGGATGAAGATGTGGTCGATCTGATCTTCAGGGTGCATGGCACAGGGGCAGGTGATGATATGGTAGCCCCGGGCCAGTGCTTCGGCCCGGATGAGTTCCAGCAGCAGGCGGGAGACCGCCCCATAATCATCCCGGAATACCACATATCGGTCGGCCAGCGCTTCCACCGTGCCCCGGTAGAATACCATCCCCTTGGGGGTGATGGCTGAGAGCAGCCGCAGCTCCTCGCTGGCGGTGCCCTCGGTGCGGGGAAGCAGCCGGGTGCAGAGCCGCTTGACGTAGCGGCGCACCTTTTCAAAGTTGGCGCTGCAGGCCTCGGCCCGGCGGCTGTCCAGCATCAGGCTGCCCGCCGATGCGATATACCGGGCTGCCCGGCCCCGCAGGGCGGCATTCCGGGCAAACAGGGCCTTGACCTCGTCCCGGTGGGGAGCCAGCTTTCCGGCATCGATGGTGTGGTACAGGCTCACCACCAGCTCATCAGCCCCGGGCGCGTCCGGCTCCACCACATGGGGCGCGGTGGCATCGATGATGGCGCGTTTCTGGTCGAGGAAGATGACCCCGTCCAGACTGTCCGGGTCGCTGGCACAGTGGATCTTTTCGATGCGCTGGCCCTGCTGCTCGGCGGCCTGGGCCAGATGCTTCATCAGGGTGGATTTGCCGCATCCCGGCCCGCTTTTGATGAGAAGCATCTGCATCCCGGGCTCCCGGCGCAGCGGCTCAAAATAACCCTTGAAGCCCGCCGGTGTGGTGGCCCCCAGAAAGAAATCGGGGGAACGGCTTTGGATCGTTTTCATATCAGAACACCTCACTTTTGCTTTAGGGTATGCAAAAATGAAGGAAGATGATACTTGGAAACGGCCTTGCCCTCTCAGTCTCGCTCCGCTCGCCAGCTCCCCCAAAGTGGGAGCCCTTGGCAGTTTTTGTGAGCTTCATCTTTCTGCCAAGGCCTCTCCCTTCGGGAGAGGTGGCATTGCGACAGCAATGACGGAGAGGGTGAGCTTGTTAATATGTGTGCCCGCACACCTCGTGGATCTTCTCCCGCAGAGCCACAAAATCCGCAAAGGCGGCGGGTTTGTTCTGCGCCTGCCGGAGCAGGGCGGCGGGGTGGAAGGTGCCCATGAACCATACGCCGTTCTTTTGCACAAAGGTGCCGTGCTCCTTGGTCACGGAGAAATCGGTGCGGATCATCCGCTGGGAGGCGATGCGGCCCAGGCAGACGACGATCTTAGGCCGCAGCAGACGGAACTGCTCCCGCAGCCAGGGCATACAGGCTTCGCTCTCGGCGGGCAGAGGGTCGCGGTTCTGGGGCGGGCGGCACTTGACGATGTTGGCGATATAGCAGTTGGAGGCACGGTCGAGGTCGATGGCGAAGAGGTATTTGTCCAGCAGCTGGCCGCTGCGGCCCACAAAGGGCAGGCCCTGTTCGTCCTCGCTCTGGCCCGGGCCTTCGCCCACGAACAGCACCTCAGCAGTCTGGACACCCTGCCCGAACACCACATGGGTGCGGTCAGTGCACAGCTCACATCTGCGGCAGGCAAGGCACTCGGCCTTTAATGTATCCCAATCCATAGCAGTTTGATCTCCTTGCAGCTGAATGATAATTTGTTCACAAATAAAAAATGGTTTTCTCCTAAAATAATAGCACAAAAAGCCAATTTTGTCTTGAACTTTTTGCCGTATGTGCTAGAATAAAAGAGAAAGGCATCCTTGTGTCCAACAGGCACCCGGATGTGAATATTGGATAGTTAATTCGGAGGTAATCAACAATGGCTGATATGTTCGCACCGCTGGTAGCACAGCTGAAGGCAAACCCCAAGACGATCGTTTTTACCGAGGGCAATGACCCCCGCATCCTGGAGGCCGCAAGCAAGCTGCTGGCTGAGGGCGTGTTGAAAGTTGTTATGGTCGGCAACGAGGCAGAGTGCAAGGCTGCTGCCGCTGCTGGCAATTTTGATATTTCCGCTGCTGAGATCATCGACCCTGAGAACTACGCCGGCTTCGATGAGATGGTCAACACCATGGTCGAGCTGCGCAAGGGCAAGCAGACCGCAGAGGAGTGTACTGCTCTGCTGAAGAAGTCCAACTACTTCGGCACCATGCTGGTCAAGATGGGCAAGGCTGACTGCCTGCTGGGCGGCGCTACTTACTCCACCGCTGATACCATCCGCCCCGCTCTGCAGCTGGTCAAGACCAAGAAGGGCGCACACCTGGTGAGTTCCTGCTTCATTCTGGACCGTGACTTTGGCGAAGAGGGCCTGAAGCGCATTGCCATGGGCGACTGCGCTGTTAACATTGATTACACCGATACCGTTGATAAGGCTACCGGCGAGGTCAAGATCGCTGCATCCGCAAAGCTGGCTGAGGTGGCCGTTGAGACTGCCAAGACCGCAAAGCTGTTCGGCATCGATCCGAAGGTCGCAGTTCTGAGCTTCTCCACCAAGGGTTCCGGCAAGGGCGGCACCGTTGCTCTGAGCCATGACGCTACCATCAAGGCTCAGGAGATGGACCCCGAGCTGGCTGTGGACGGCGAGTTGCAGTTTGACGCTGCCGTTGCTCCCGAAGTTGCACAGGTCAAGTGCAAGGGCAGCAAGGTCGCTGGCCAGGCCAACACCTTCATCTTCCCCTGCATTGAGGCCGGCAACATCGGCTATAAAATCGCTCAGCGTCTGGGCGGCTACGCTGCCTACGGCCCCATTCTGCAGGGCCTGAACGCACCCATCAACGACCTGTCCCGTGGCTGCAACGCTGACGAGGTCTATAAGATGAGCCTGATCACTGCCTGCCAGTCTTAATTTGTGAATTAAGCGCTTTTGCCCCCTCCGGTTTTGCACCGGAGGGGGCTTTTGCTGTATAAGGGAACGTGCAGCTTCGTATTTCCTAAGCGATGTCGGTAAGGTTTAATACTTGCATTCTCTCCCGAAACATGCTATAATAATCAAGCACAAAATGTGCCATGCCGGACAGCGCCTGCTGCGTGGTTCGGCATACGGATGCGGGCCCTGTACGATGGGGCCGCTGTGAACCAGGTCAGGTGGGGAACCAAGCAGCCTTAAGCGGCGCGCCCCGTGCGTTTCAGTCAGCCTGCATCCGTATGCCGAGTTACGCAAGGCGGGGGTCAAACCCCGTCAGCGCTGCCCGGCTTTTTTGTTGAAAGGGGAGAAGCAGATGTATCGAGCCCTGTACCGCAAGTGGCGGCCCCAGCGGTTTGAGGATGTGGTGGCCCAGCGCGGCATCGTGACCGCACTGCGCAACCAGATCGCCACAGGCCGTGTGGGCCACGCTTATCTGTTTACCGGCGTGCGCGGCACCGGCAAAACCACCTGCGCCAAGATCTTTGCAAAGGCGGTCAACTGCCTGCATCCGGTCAATGGAGACCCCTGCGGCGAGTGTGAGATCTGCAAGGGCATCGATAACGGCAGCATTCTGGACGTGGTGGAGATGGACGCGGCCTCCAACAACGGCGTGGACGATATCCGTGATCTGCGTGATGAAACAGCCTACACCCCCAGCGCCTGTCATTATAAGGTATATATCATCGACGAGGTGCACATGCTCTCCACGGCAGCGTTCAATGCCCTGCTGAAAACGCTGGAGGAGCCGCCCGCCCACGTCATCTTTATTCTGGCGACCACGGAGATCCAGAAGGTCCCCGCCACCATCCTTTCCCGGTGCCAGCGGTACGATTTTACCCGCATCGGCCCCGAGGATATCGCCCAGCGTGTGGAGTACATCGCCGGTCAGGACGTCCCAAATAGCCAGTTTGTTTGGACGGAGCTCATCTCCCGCCTTGCCGATGGTGCCATGCGAGACGCGCTGTCCATTCTGGATACCTGTGCCGGTGTCACGGCAAAGATCGATGCGGACGTTGTCCGCCGGATGGCAGGTGTGACCGACCGGAGCTATCTGTTCCATATTTCGGATGCGCTGGAAGCGCAGGATGCCGCCGCGGCACTGGCACAGCTGGCTCAGCTGCGTCAGCAGTCGGTGGATGTGAAGCGGCTGACTGAGGAGCTCATTGCCCATTACCGTGCGCTGATGCTGGCGGCCCTGCCCGGCGGGCAGGCACTGCTCTCGGGTGTATCCCCGGAAGAGGAGAAGCTCTATCTGGAAAAAGGCCCCCGGATGGGGCAGCGGGAGGCGATCCGGGCCATCCGGGCTCTGGGCAACGCTCTGGAGCACATGACCCGTGGCAGTGACCAGCGGATAGAGCTGGAACTGGCCCTGTTCAGCCTTTCGGAGCCGCCCCAGCAGGTGGCGGTACAGGCTGTGCCCGCCGCCCGGCCTGCGGCCCCTGTACAGGAGGCCCCCAGACCGTTTGCGTCGGCACCGGTCAAGCCTTTTGTAAGTGCACCGGCGGCATCGGCTCCCGTGCAGGAAACTTCTGTGGAACCGGCACCGATGCAGCAGTCTGAGCCGGAACCGGCACCTCAGCCCGTGGAACCGCCCAAGGCAGAAGCAGCAGCTTCTGCGGAAGAAGAGCTGCCGCCCCTGCCGGAGGAACCGCCGGTGACTTCGGAGGCCCCGCCCCCTTGGGACGAGCCGGCCCCGGCTGCGCCGCCGCAGAGAGAAGAGCCTCCGGCTCCTGCACGGGAAGTGTCTGCGGCCCAGCCTCAGCCGGAGCCCAAGCCGGAATATACGGCTGACCCGGCGTTGAACAAGCCCCGCAAGGTGGCGGCAGAGGGGATCAATCCCTTCCCGCAATGGGCAGAGGTCATCAAGCTCCTGCAGGAGCAGGATCCCATGCTCTATACCTATCTAAAAAAGTCCAAGGGTTACTTTGATGGTACCCGGGTGCTCATCGATGGCGGAAAGACCTTCCGGGATTTTATCCGCGCCAACAAGGAAAGCCAGAAGCTCATCAAAAAGCTGATCGCGCAGGTGTCCGGTGTGGCGGTGCCCATCGGCCCCTATGAATCCAAGACGGTCAATCGCGCTTCGGCCAACGCCGAGGAGTCCCTCCGCAAGCTGGAACAGCTGGGGCTGGAGGTGTCGATTGAGGATAGTGAACGCAAAAAACGATAAATAAAAGGAGAACCAACCATGAAAGCAAGAATGCCCGCAGGCTTCGGCCGCCCCGATATGAACTCCCTGATGCGTCAGGCCCAGAAGATGCAGGAAGATATGAAGGCCAAGCAGGCAGAGCTGGAAGCTGCCGAGTACACCGGCAGTGCATCCGGTGAGATGGTCACTGTAAAGATGAACGGCAAGCACGAGGTGCTGTCCATCACCATCAAGCCCGAGGCCGTTGACCCCGACGACATCGAGATGCTGGAAGACCTGGTGGCTGCTGCCGTCAATGCAACCGTCAAGCAGGTGGATGAGACTGCCGAGGCCGAAATGGGCAAACTGACCGGCGGGATGAAAATGCCGGGCATGTTCTGAAAATGGCCAGAATGATCCGGCCGCTGGCCAATGTGCATGAACAGCTGCGGCGCCTGCCCGGTATTGGTTCCAAAACCGCTCTGCGCCTGGCGTATCATATTATCGATATGCCGGAAGAAGAGGTGCGCCGTCTGGCAGAAACACTGCTGGAGGCCAAGCGGCAGATCCGTTTGTGTGATATTTGTTATAATCTTACTGATGCCGAGACCTGTGAGGTTTGCGGCAATGCAGGACGCGACCACAGTGTAGTCTGCGTTGTGGAACAGCCGCAGGATGTAATGGCGATGGAACGCAGCCGCGGTTATAACGGTGTTTACCATGTGCTGCACGGCGTTTTGTCACCGCTTGACGGTATCGGCCCTGATAATCTGCGTGTAAAAGAGCTGCTGCGGCGTCTGCAGGGTGATATGGTCAGGGAAGTTATCATCGCTACCAATTCTGACGTGGAAGGCGAGGCTACTGCTGCCTATCTGGCGCAGCTGCTGAAGCCTGTCGGTATCGTTATCAGCCGTATTGCCCATGGCCTGCCTGTTGGCGGTGATTTGGAATATGCTGACGAGCTGACTTTATCACGTGCTTTGGAAAACAGGCATAGAATGTAAGAAAGAAGGAGCTATAGCATGCAGGAAATAGAAAGTGCTGTCCGCGATCTGGGCGGTTCGGCCATGCAGGGCATTGACCATGCTGTAAAAGGGCTCAACTCGGGTACTCTGGAAGGAACGCTGCCGTTTATTATCGGCGTACTGATTTTAGTCGTCGTCGTAAAATGTTTTTCACTGCCGTTTCGTCTCATCTGGAATGGTATCTGCGGTGCGGTAGCTTTGTGGTTTATCAATCTTATAGGTGGATTTTTGGGTTTCGGACTCAAAATCACCGTTATCAAAGCGCTGATTGCGGGGTTCTTTGGAATACCTGGCTGTTTGGCGGTTATTTTATGGGAGCTTTACGCCAGGTAAAGCTTCAGGCAGGAGGTAAGTTATGAATATGCTGCATAAAGCCATGACCATTGCCGGCAGCGACGCCAGCGGCGGTGCAGGTATGGAGGCTGATTTAAAAACATTCCAGGAGCTGGATGTTTACGGGATGACGGCTCTGACCGTTATCGTAGCCCAGAATCCTCATAAAGATTGGGATCACGAAATTTTCCCGATCGGTTTGGACGTTGTGGAAAAACAGATCGAAACGATTGTCGCCGGTATCGGTATCGATGCTATGAAAACGGGGATGCTGGGCAGTGCCGAGCTGGTTGAGCTAGTGGCCCGTACTATAGACCGTTTCAAGCTGCGCAATGTCGTTATTGATCCGGTCATGGTCTGCAAGGGTGTGGATGTGATCATGGTACCGGAAGCCGCCGCCGCTATCAAATCTGTTTTGATGCAGCGGGCTGACGTAGTAACGCCTAATACGATCGAAGCAGCCTATCTTGCCGATATGGAAAAGGTGGAAACACTGGACGAGATCAAGGAAGCTGCCGGACGGATCAAGGAGCTGGGAGCAGGCTATGTCGTAATCAAAAGCGGTTCCCGCAATGACAGCAGGGAAGCTGTTGACGTGCTTTATGACGGCAGGGAATTTACAATTGCCAGTGCTCCTAAAATCGAGCCCTGCTATAATCATGGAGCTGGCTGTACTTATTCGGCAGCGATTACAGCGGGACTGGCCAATGGACTGAGCGTGCGCGAAGCTGTGGAACTGGCGAAAAAATTTGTAGCGGCCGCACTGCGCGGTTCTTTCAAGCTGAATGAATATTCAGGTGCGACAAACCATTGTGCATACCGTTTGGAGAATAATAAATAATTTCAGGATATGCTAAAGTTTTTGGATAAAACTAAAAACTTTAGCATATTTTTTTGGAAAAAACTGCGGTTTGGGCAACGATTTTGCAGAAATACTGTATACATGAAGAAAGAAGGCAGGATTTTTATTATTTTTGCCTAATTATTGTAGACGTAATTTTAATATTTTATTATGCGCAAGGGGGATATTTTGATGAATTTGTCAACAAAAATTCTGATCGGTCTTGGTCTTGGTATCATTGCCGGTCTGGAACTGGGTGCGGAAGGTGTAGATTTCGCCAAAACATGGATCGGACCTTTTGGTACTATCTTTATGAATATGATCAAAATGATCATCGTTCCTTTGGTTTTCTCGTCTCTCGTCATTGGTGTCTGCAGTTTGGGGGATATCAAAAAGATAGGCCGTATCGGCGGCCAAACTATGGCTTATTATTTGGGAACTACGGCATTTGCGATTGTACTTGGTATATTTTTAGGTACGGTTTTAGAACCGGGCGCCGGCGTGAATATGCCTGGTGAAGGCGTTAAAGCTGCGGCTAAAGCCGCGCCGCCTATCATGCAGGTAATTATTGACATTTTCCCGACTAATGCGATGGAAGCGATGCTTAAAGCCAACATGCTGCAGATCATCGTTTTCAGTCTGTTCATGGGTATCGGCATCACTGCAGTCGGTGATCGGGCCAAGGCTCTGTACAATGTTTTTGACGGTCTGGCAGAGGTCAGCTATAAAATCGTCGGTTTTATCATGAATGTGGCGCCGATCGGTGTTTTCGGTTTGATCACTCCGGTCGTTGCAGCTAACGGCCCGGCTGTACTGCTGCCGCTTTTGAAGGTTGTTATCGCTGTTTATCTCGGCTGCTTCCTGCATGCGGTCATCGTTTATGGCGGTCTGCTTAAATTCGTCGGCAAGATCAGCCCGGTCAAGTTCTTCAAAGCAATTTTACCGGCACAGGTGCTTTCGTTTACCAGCTGTTCCTCCGGCGGCACATTGCCTGTCAGCATGCAATGCATCCAAAAGCTGGGTGTTTCGAAAGACATTTCCAGTTTTGTACTGCCTTTGGGCGCTACGATCAATATGGATGGCACTGCTGTTTATCAGGGAGTCTGCGCACTCTTCATTGCGCAGATCTATGGGGTCGATCTTACGACCGGGCAGTATCTGACTATTGTTCTTACTGGTACGCTGGCTTCGATCGGCACTGCCGGTGTTCCGGGGGCAGGCTTTATCATGCTGACGATGATATTGACGGCGATCGGCTTGCCGCTTGAGGGTTCCGCTCTGATCGCAGGTATCGACCGTATCCTTGATATGCCGCGGACCTGCGTTAATGTTACTGGTGACGCTACCGTTGCTTATCTGGTTGATAAAAGCGAAAAGTCGAACATCGAAGAACCGCTTTATTAAAATAAGACAAGACTCCTTGACGGATGGGTTTAGACCCGTCCGTCTTTTATATTTCAAGAATAATTCACAACAGGCGGCAGGAAATTTGCTGTGGACGCAGAAGGGATATAGGAGAAATGGGGTTATTGTATGGAAAAAACAGCTGAACTTATAAAACAGATCACAGAACGACTCAACCGCCGTCCTGCCCGGATCGATAAAGCTGACCGTTTGTGGGATGCTGCCGTTTTAGTGCCGTTGATAGACACCAAGCAGGGTCCGGCAGTTCTTTTTGAAGTACGGGCCGCCGGTTTGGGGTGGCAGCCGGGCGATGTATGTTTTCCGGGCGGACGCTATGAGTGTGGCGATGACAGCTTTGCCAAAACTGCTGTGCGCGAAACCTGTGAAGAGCTGGGTATTACTGAAGACAAAATAGAATTGTGCGGTGAACTGGATTACTTGGTGACACATATGGGACCTATTATTCATCCTTTTGTTGGCAGGCTGGCCAACGAAGTAAAGCTGGACTGCAACAGCGATGAGGTAGCTGAGATTTTTACGGTGCCGCTGAATTTTTTACTGGTTTCTGAGCCGCGCGTTGCTCATATGGAACTGGCAAACCGCGCAACTGCAGATTTTCCTTTTGATCTGCTGCCGCGCCATCCGCACGACTGGTATAAGCGGAAGGGGTATAATATCTATTTTTACGAATATCAGGGGCATGTTATCTGGGGGCTTACAGCTCGGATACTGCATGGATTTATTAAACGGTTTCATAAAGAACTGCAGGCTAATATTTTGTAATTGGGTGTGGGAAAGGAAGAAAAGGATTGAAAAAATTAATTTTGCTGATCGTAGCGGCAATCGCTGCCGCCAGTTATTTGGTATATGCTTATATGAACGGCGATCCGATGTTTGGGACGCTGGCTAAAACTATGGATGACCTGCCACGCAATGAACGGCTGGGCTCTAAACGCAATATCGTAGTATTAGGCGTAGACGGCAGGGAAAAGGACGATGATCCTGGTCGCAGCGACACGTTATTTGTCGTAATGTTCGACCCTAAAAGTAAAAATGTTTCGCTGCTGTCGATTCCGCGTGATACCAGGGTGCGGATCCCCGGGCATGGCTGGGATAAAATCAACCATGCTTATGCGTTCGGCGGGCACAAGCTGACGCAGCAGACAACGGAAGAGCTTTTGGGCATTCAGGTCAATAATTATGTAATGGTCGATTTCAGTGGTTTTGAAAGTTTGGTCGATGCGATCGGCGGCATTGATATTGATGTGGAAAAGGATATGTATTATTATGATGACTGGGATGATTTTCTGATCGATCTTCCGGCAGGGCAACAGCATCTGGATGGCAAAAAAGCGATCCAGTATGTGCGCTATCGTGATGAGGAAGGCGACATTGGCCGTATTAAGCGTCAGCAGAAGTTTATGATGGCGGTTTACGAAAAGATTGCTTCGGCACAGATTTTAACTAAGATGCCGGGGCTGGTTTCGGAAATTATGAAAATGGTCAAAACTGACCTGCCCGTTTCAGATATGCTGGCGATGGGCGGCGCTTTACACGGAATGATGAAAGAACAGGGCGGTCTGCAGATGGCTACAGTTCCAGGTACGCCTGAATATATTGACGAGATCAGCTACTGGATTCCCGATATTACTGACCTGCGCGAGCAGATGGTAGATATGCAGGGCGCGCAGATGACGGAACGTTATCGTCAGGGTGCTGAAAAAATGGAAGCAGAGTATAAACGCAACCTGATTACAGCGCAGGAAAAAGAAAAACAGGAAGCTGCAGAAGAGAAAATCAAAGCAGATGAACAAACAGAAAAGAAAATAAAAGAGGATACGAAAGAGAAGAATAAAGAAAAAGCTGATGCCGAAAAGAAAGCTAAGGCTAAAAAAGCTAAGTCAGGCGAAGAACTGGGACCGGCAGAGAAAGACGGGCAGCAGTTAACAGAGCCGCCTAAGGCTGTGAAACCGCCTGCTAAGGAAAGCAGCCGCAATACGGTATCTGTCAAGGTCGTTGACTGCAGCGGTAAAGGAGCAGGCAGTGATGCCGCAGCAAGACTGGCAGCAATGGGCTTTGAGGTTATCGACGGCGGCAGTGATCCTGAACGTGATCAGACTACGGTAGTATCTACGACCAGCAACGGACGTGTGGTCAGCAGGCTGTCGGCTGTACCGTTCCCGTACACTCTGAGGATTCTGCGGGCTGATGATGCGTCTTATGACGCGGTGATTTTTATCGGTAAAGATTATCAATAAACCTTTGTCCAATGCAGGTAAATTCTCTTTGCACAAATTTTCTGAAAAAGGCAGAAAACTGCTATTGCATATTGTATACAAAAATGCTATACTAGGAGTATCAAAACAGCCCCTCATTTGGCCCTTCTCGTAAGGGCTTTTTTTTTACCCTTTTTTAAGTCTGTTAAAAAATTGAAGTCGTTTACAGTATTTGCAATGCTGTTTTGAAGTTGAGCTTCAACAAAAGTGCAGACAGTGGTGGAAAAAGCAGGATTATACTTTATTTTTTTACAAAAATGGCTAAAAAGGCCTGCTAATTGTGCTATAAGTGGAAATAGAGCTGGAAATATGATAAAATATATACATATTGTAAAGGCGTCTGCCTGAAATAAGAGCATGTACGTTAATTTGATTAAGGGAGGATGCGCAGTGAGAAATGATATCCATATCGTTTTGGACAGTATTGCTGTTGCAGAAGAAACACCCTTGCGGGACGATCCCCGTTGCCATGTGGTCCCCCTGCTGGTAAGACATGGAGATACCGAATGGGTGGACGGAGAAAAAAGCTTGCAGGAAATGTTTGCCATGGTGGAAGCAAGCGGGCAGCTGCCTAAAACTTCGCAGCCGGCCATCGGCAGATTTCTTGATGTATTTACAGAATTAGCCGCAGACGGTAAAAAAGTGATTGCGATCATGTTAGACGGTGTTTTGAGCGGTACTGTTCAGACAGCACGCTTAGCAGCCCGGCAGGTCATGAGTGAAATTCCCGGGTCTGATATCCGTGTCTTTGACAGTCTTACAGCAGCCTGTCCGATCAGCGGAATGGCAATGGAAGTACTCGCTTATGCTGAAACCGGCGCAACGATGGACGAGCTGGAGGAGTATCTGAAGGGCCTGATCGAGCGGACGGAAACGTATTTTTCCGTCAATACTTTAGATTATCTGCAGAAAGGCGGCCGCATAGGCGCCGTAGGCGCTTTAGTAGGTAATATTCTGGGCATACGTCCGATCGTGCACATCGATACCGCCGGCGAACTGGTCGTTGTCGATAAATGCCGTACCCGTAAGAAAGTATTGCAGCGCATGGTCGAGCTTGCCGCTGCGAATGCTCCTATAGAAGCTGTGTATGTGGCGAATGCTGAAGCAGAGGAAGACGCTGAAACTTTGCGCAGGGCAATGCTTGAATTGTTTCCCGGACTGCCTGTTCTGGTAACCGGGATCGGAACTGTTCTGGCAGCACATTTAGGACCCGGTGTTATTGGCCTTTTTGTGCGGCGGCAGCGCTGAAGAAAGGTGCAGACTTGATATGACAAGTAAACAAGAGGCGATTATCAGCGGCGAACAAATAAAAAATATGCTGTTGGGCGCTTATAAAAGTTTTGAAAAAAACTATCAATATATCAATGATTTGAATGTTTTTCCGGTGCCGGACGGCGATACCGGCACTAATATGATGCATACGATGGCAGCAGTGGCCCGTGAGATCAGTCAGCTGCAGAATGCGACTGTTTCCGAAGTAGGGACTATGGCAGCCCGCAGTGCGATCATGGGGGCGCGCGGTAATTCCGGCGTGATCCTGTCGCAGTTGCTGCGTGGCCTGGGAAAAGGCCTGGCCGGCAAAAAACGAGCTACCAGCAACGAGGTGGGCAAAGCTTTTCAGTTTGGTATTTTGTATGCTTACCGGGCGGTATCAAAGCCTGTTGAAGGAACGATCCTTACTGTGGCGCGTGCTATTGCTAAAGGTGCGTATCATGCTGTGCGTCAGGGTGAAGATTTTGAAGATGTTTTATGCGAGGCGTTGGAGAGCGGGAAAAAAGAACTGGCTCGTACGCCGGAACTGCTGCCGGCGCTGAAAGCGGCTGGAGTAGTTGATGCCGGCGGTCAGGGCTTGATCGTTTTCCTGGAAGGCTGTCTGGCGGGTTTCCGAGGCGAAGACGCAGGTGAGCTGCATCTGCCGCCGTCAAAGCCATCCTTTGCCAATTTTATCGAGATGGAAGTAGATTTGGAAAATCCTTATTGTACAGAATTTATCGTTAAGGAAGCTGAAGTCAAAGAGGACGTTGTACGCAGTACTCTTCAGCCTTTGGGTAATTCGTTGATTGTAGCTGTTGTCGGCGATATAGTCAAAGTGCATATCCATACCAAAGCTCCAGGGCTGGTTCTGCAGCACGGCTTGAGCTGGGGCTCCCTGCACGATATCAAGATCGACAATATGGCCGAGCAGCATCAGCATCGCGTTGTCGGTGCGCAGACGGAGAAGCACGGTCTGGCTGTACTGTCGGTGGCGGCCGGGAACGGTATTGCCAGCATCATGCATCAGCTCGGTGCATCTGAGATCATCAGCGGGGGGCAGAGCATGAATCCGCCGGTAGAGGCGTTTATTAAAGTTATTGAAAAGGGCTCGGCGGAGCAGTACATTATTTTACCGAACAATAAAAATATTATTCTGGCGGCGGAGCAGGTCAAAAAATTATTGGGAGCAGCGCAGGTAGATTATGTGCCGACAACAAATCTGGCGCAGGGTCTGGCGGCACTGCTGCATTTTGACGCAGCTAAAACACTGCAGGAAAACAGCGCTGTGATGCGACGTGAGGCTAAGGAAGCCCACAGTGCTGCTGTCAGTATTGCTGTGCGTGACAGCGTTGTTAACGGGATAACTGTAAAAAAAGGGCAGTATATTGGTTTGCTGGAAGATAAGATCGTTTATGCCGGAGCAACTCTGGAAGAAGTCACGGCGGAAACTGTCAAGCTGGCCGGCAGCGACTGGGAATTGATCAGCCTTTATTATGGCAGTGATCTGACACAGTCTGAAGCTGATAAAATCGCCGCAGAGCTTGAAGCTCTGGACGGCGGTTGGGAAGTTACAGTTTTTGACGGAGGTCAGCCGCTTTATCCGCTGCTGCTGTCGTTAGAATAAAAAATAGTGATCAGCAGGCCCTGCCGTGCGCGGGGCTTGTTTTATATTATGGGAATGAGGGGAAGCAATGCAGGAGATCATGATCGCGATCGTTTTGGGGATCGCCGTAGGTTGCAGTGACCTTTTAAATTATAATGTGAAAAAATGGCTCAGCCGGTTTTCTACAGTCAGTCTGTTTATCATGCTGTTGTGTCTGGGTGCTAAGATCGGCTGTGATGCAGAGCTTTTGGGCAAACTGGACCAGTTGGGCGGCAAATCTCTGGTCATGGCAGTTTTTATCATTGGCGGCAGCGTGCTGATGCTGTGGCTGGTGCTGAAGCTTTTTGCAAAAACGGCAGCCCGGGCGGAAGGGAGCGATGAATAATGGTTTATGCTATTTTTACATTTATCGCTTTAGGAATCGCCGGCGGATATTTCTTTTTGGGATTGGAACATAAAGACCTGCTGGACGAGATTTTGATGTCGGCTTTGTATTTTATGGTTTTTGTTGCCGGTATCGAAATCGGCGGAAACAGGCATATTATAAAAAAAATCTGCAATCCGCAGAGTATTCTGCTGGCAGTTGCCATTCCAACGGCTGTAACTATCGGCAGTTTAGGCGGTGCGGCTCTTTCAGCCTTCGTGACCGGGATGGAAATGCGGGACGCGCTGCTTGTCGGCAGTGCTTTAGGCTGGTACAGCCTTTCCTCTGTAGTTATCAGTACGCTGTATAGTGTTGAGATCGGGACGATCGCTTTTTTAGCTAATATGCTGCGTGAAGTCCTGGCATTTTTAGCCATACCGCTGTTGGTAAAAATCAATAAATTCCTGGCTTTGGCGCCATCAGGAGCTGCGACTATGGATTCCGGTCTGCCGGTGGTTATCAAATATACCAATATCCATGTCGGGCTATTCGCCTTTATCAACGGCCTGCTGCTGACGCTGCTGGTACCGGTGCTGCTTTCAGTACTCATGCCTGGTCAGTAAAAAAGAAATCCCGCGCTTGTTTAAAACAAGCGCGGGATTATTGTTTTTAGCAGAAAAATTCGTTGTTTTTGTAAATGTCTTTTATCGGCGCCAGCTTCTGGGCGATCAGGGCCTGAGCCTGCTGAGGCAGTGAGCGGGCCTGCTGAGGGCAGATAGTAGTGCAGCGCAGGCACAGGATACATTTTTGGGGGTCAGTTGTGTGCGGCTGCCCGCTGGGAATAGCCTGAGTTGGGCAGGTGGCTGAGCAAAGACCGCAGCGGCTGCAGGAATCGCTGACCTGAGGTACGACGGGCATAGGCAGCCAGTCTTTATAAGGATGATTGCCGGGGATATTTGTCAGCACTGGTGCCCCTGTTAACAGTTTCGCAGAGATTTTTTTGGCAAAATCAGTTAACTGTGCCTGATCGTCAGCGTTAGGCCGGCCGGCGGCGACACTGCGCAGCATCGAATGTTCGGACAGTACGGCTGCTGCGGCGATCACACGGAAGGATTGACTGGTCAGACTATCGCTCAGCTCCAGCAAGGCATCTTCGTAGGCGCGGTTGCCATAAGCTGCTACAGCAATGGCGCTGGTATTCTGACCGTGCAGAGCGGTCAGCTGCTGCAGTGCAAAAGCTGGAACTCTGCCGCCGAAAACCGGTACGGCGACAACGATAATATCATTGGCAGTGAAAGTATACTGCGCCAAAGCAGGTAAAGACAAATCTATTTCTGTAAATCCGTCTGGATCAGCCAGAGCACTGGTAAGTGCCAGGGCTGCTTTTTTGGTACCGCCTGTAGGACTGAAATAAGCTGTATATATTTTTGCTGGTTTGCCGGTTATTGCTGTCATAAGACCGCCTCCTTCAGGGTTATGCTTCTGATTTTATTATGAGGCTTACAGTCTGGGCTGTCAACAAGCCGTCTTACCGCAGGATCTGGAGATATTTGTTTTCAAAGTCATTTAAAGGCAGAGGTTTACTGAATAAATAACCCTGCACCTCATTGCAGCGCAATTCCTTTAAAATATCCAACTGTTCCAGTGTTTCCACGCCTTCGGCAATCAATTTGATACCGAGATCAGAACAAATGACAGCCAGAGAACGGATAAGAATACGTGCCTTTTGGTTTTGTGCCAGTGTTTTTACCAAACTGCGGTCCAGTTTTAGAATATCGAAGTTGATAGTAGTGAACAGCGACAGGCTGGCGTTGCGTACTCCAAAGTCATCAATGGAAATAGAGAAACCATATTCCTTCAGTTTTTCAAAAGCCTGGCTGAAAACCAGCTGATTATCGACTTCGGCAGTTTCGGTGACTTCCAGTTCCAGCAGGCTGATGTCGATATTATGCTTGGTGATAAGAGCTAATAGCTGATCGGCCAGGAAATGGTAAGACAGAGTGCTGCGTGAAAGATTGATAGAAACGGGTTTGACCCGCATTTTTCTTTCTTTCCAGATATTGATCTGCTTACAGACTTCTTCAAAAACATAAAGATCCAGCATTTTTATCAGTCTCGCTTCTTCCAGGATCGGAATAAAATTATTGGGGGCA
>OGUA01000386.1_pt1 | contig 22209 bp, 21 predicted proteins | sample 1573691 | NCBI WGS metagenome assembly OGUA01 (sample SAMEA2581925, study PRJEB24529) | metagenome | biome: Human gut stool | place: China | collected 2011 | reverse complement strand
ACCCCCGCGTGGGCGGGGAAAAGCCTGGCATCTCAGCCATGGTCTCCTCCCCTGTGGATGATGGTCATCAGGCCAAGGCCATAGGCCTTGCCCCGGCCAACGCCCTCGCACAGCAGGGCCTTGAAGGCCTCCGGGTCCGTCACCTGCAGAATGCCCTCGTAGGTCACAGCCAGCAGGGTAACAGGCCGGGTGCCGTTTTTCTTGAAGTGATAGGTCTGCTTCCGGGTCACTGCGAAGGACCCCTCCGAGACGGCAAAGCCGTGCTTTGCGGCCTGTGCCCACAGCCATTCCTCCTGCTCTACCTCGAGATAGCAGGGTTTCAGGGTTCCTCGGGCCGTATGGTCGGCAGAGTCTTTTTTGCTGCGGGTGGGGTTGGCGGTCAGGCGGAACTGCCAGCAGCTGCCCGCTGTCACCCGTTCCAGCAGCGGGTCATAGGGCCGGGTCTCCGGGGGCGCACCGGTGCCGAACTGCGCACACAGGGCGGTCAGGTCCGGCCGTTCCTCACTGAGCAGGAGCAGGTACAGTTTTTCTCCCAGCTGATCCAGCCGCCACAGCCTGCGGCGGCGCGCACCGGGAAAAGCGTTTTCCACCGCACCATGGAATTTCTGGGGCGAGATCAGCGCCACCATGGTCTCACGGCGGGTCGGGTCAAGTTCTGCGCGGGATAGATACATGATTCCTCACCTCAATTCTGCCATTGCGTCATGTTCGGTCGCGCCGGGCATTTCCGGCGGGTTTGTGTTCCACTCCTGCACTGGGCGGAAGCCGTACTGCCGGTGGATGGGACTGAACGACACCGCCAGATCACGCCGGGGCACGGCAGCAGCATCCGCCGGGTCCGCGTCTGCCACGATGTGCAAGGGGGCTCCATTCCTCTGTTTCACCAGCAGCGGTTCTGCCCGCAGGGTATCCAGCAGTTTCCCGGCCCGGATGCCAAGGCAGAGCGGCAGGGTGGGGGGGCAGGAACGCCGCCCCAGATACAGCGGGTAGACCGGATGTTTCAGGGCCGTTTCCAGCTCCTGTAACAGGGCAGTGTCCTCGCTTTCCAGCCCCACCAGAAAGACTGCATCCTGCAGGTAATGGCGGTAGGTCACATAAGGAGCCTTGCCTTTTTTCCGATCCTCCTCCCGGTTGGCTGTGTGGAAATCCACCAGCAGGCTGCCCTCCCGGTCAGCACGGACGGCAAAGTGCAGGCCGTTCAGCCGGGCAAGGCCTGCGGCATCGTCCCGGCGCAGGCCCAGAGCCGCTGCCAACAGGCCAATGACACCGCTTTTTGTGGGTTCCCGGTTCGTTTTGCGGGTCTCAAATTTGGAATCCGCGCCCCACGATTGCAGGGGCGCGGCCAGCCGAAGCAACAGCGTTGCCATGGTCACACCTCATTTCCGGGCAGCTTCTCCTTTACGGCACGTTCCAGCGCGGTGAGCATCTGGTTCAGGGGCATGGCCGGGGCCAGCTCGTCCAGCCCGATGCCCACAGCAAAGCTCTGGGCCGGAGCATCCGCATAGCAGGCATACACCTGCTGCGCATACTGCTTCAGCGCCGTCTTGGAGGGTTCCGCATAGCCTTCAGGGCTCTTGCGCACCGGCTTTTCAAAGGCACCGCAGAGGTTCACAGGCTGATCCTCCCGCAGGGTGACATAGACAGCATCCGGCAGGGTGCGGTTGGCAAAGCTGTTCTGCTTTCCGGTGGGCATGGAGCGGATGAAGGCTTCGCCGAACACCCGGACAGCCTGGGCTGCCTTTTCAGCCCCCAGCAGGTGTACCAGTTCCACCATGTTGACGGTGGCATAGCGATACAGGGTGGAAGAGTTGTACTCCACCGTGCCCAGATGGCCCGCACCTGCCGAATCCTCCGGGGCACAGTCATCCACGGCGGTGAAGTAATCAAACTCGTTCTGCACGGCATGGGTGGAGATGCTGTGGGCCACCTGAGCGGCGGCATCGTAATTCAGGGAAGGCGCATCTGCCACCATTCTTCCGAACAACGCCATATCTACCGAAGGAGCCGTCCCCAGTGCATCTTTATACTGCTTCGGGTCATTGCAATCTGCAATCGCCAATTCAGCCAATGCTTTGGCCTGGGCCTCGCTCAAAAAGAACAATGTCTTAAGTTTGTCCTCTCCGCTCTTCTCGTCCACCTTAAACCCTGTGTTTTTGACTACTTTCTTTGCCAGTTTAGCTGCGTCCGCATCCGGTGCAAGCAGTTTGATCTGCTTTTCCACCACATCTGCAATCTTTTTGGTTCGGCTGCCGATATCTTCGGCATTCAGCATGTACTCATCTTTGAACATCTCTCGGATCGCGTGCTTCCACGCCTGAGAGGATACCCGGGCGCGGGTGGCACCGCCATAGACAGCCGTCTTGGGGCTGCCGGTATCGTCGCGGTTCACACAGCTGGGCGGCACCGTTTGCAGCACATGAAAATCAACATACAGACGCTTGGTATCCATTTCAATTCTCCTTTTCTTCGGTTTCAGGTGTGTCGGCATTCATCTGGTAAAGGTCCCGGCCCCACTGCAGGCGGACATTGGCTGCCTGATTCGGGAGCTGGAACCGGTACAGCTCCACAGCCAGCCGGGGGTAATCCAGTTTCAGCTTCGGTTCATTTCCCCGGAACAGCTGCACCATCCCCCGGAGGTAGTGGGATACCTCGGGCATGGAATCCGCTGTGGCCAGTGCGTTGAACCGGCGCAGGACGCTGCTCTCGGTCCAGTCCTGCGCGGCAGCTGCGGAATTCTGGGCCAGCAGGCGCACCGCCCTGCCCAGCGTGCAGCCCTTTTCATTCATGGAAATGTTCTCTTCTCCCTGCTGGTGCAGGGCGTAAAGAGTCAGGGCAAGGTAGACCGCCCACTCGGCTTCCGATGGTTCCCGGCACTCTCCTGCCGCCGTTTCCCTGCCCCAGAGCTCTTTGGGCAGTTCCTGCAGGAAGCTGCCCCACAGCGCCGGCAGGTCGCCGGGCTGATGCCCAACGCCCCGGCGCAGCTCTGCCAGCCGGGCACGCCGCTGTGGTTCGGGCAGGCTCCACAGCCCGCTCAGCTGTCCGGCCACATAATCATGGATCGCATCCGTTATCATGCTGTTCCTCCTTCTTTCTTCGGATAGAGCTTCCGCAGATCGTACAGGAAGCTATTGTAGGCCTTGGGGGCCGTATACAGAACGGTTTTCTTTTCGTCCTTTTTACCGCCTGTTTTCACCTCAACCCTATGGCCCACAAAGGCGGCATTCCCGGCCCGCTCCACCATCTGGCGGCCCAGCTCTGCGGCCAGTTTGCGGGCTTTCTCCTGCCATTCATCGGCTTTTTCGTCCAGCTTGTCCGTTTCGGGGTCAATGCTCTGCAGCCAAAGCCGGAACGGCTGGTCGATGGTAAAGTAGAACTGGGTGCGGGCGGATTCCGCGGTCGTATCGTTCTTATCTCCCGCCGCAAGGGAGAGCTCCCAGGCAAGGCGGCCGACGCATTGCGCGGCCTGCTCGCAGCGCCCGATCTCATCCCGGATGGGCACTGTCCAGCGCCGTCCCAGTTCTCCCAGCAGCGCGGCCTGAAAGGTCAGGCTGTCGCTGAAAGAATCGTTCACGAAGAAATCCTTATCGCCATACTTCATGCCGCTGATGGCAAAGCGGATCAGCCGCTTGCGTTCCAGCGGGCAGTCCGGGTCATTTTGAAGCATTTCCACCCAGCGGACAACGCCGGGCCTGCGGACGCTTTCCCCTTCCTCGCAGAACACGGACGGAAACTCCCGCCAGAACTGCTTGGCCGGGTCGTGACGGCTGGGTACAAAGGTGACCTGCCCGGTCTTTTTGCTCTTTTTGGCATCCGGGTCACGCCAGACGGTCATTTGTTCTGCAAATGCGTTCTCCCGGGGGAAGAAATCGCCGCCCAGCAGAGAAAATCCGGTCACGATTTCCCCCTCTCGGTCGAGCAGGAGCCGCCGGGATTGCAGGGTCAGCAGCTGGGCGGGGTTGTCCGGCAGGGCGATTTCTGTGCGCTCTGCACTGTGGGGCTGTTCCAGTTCCCAGCAGGGATGATTCTCCCCCCACAGCTTCACGCCATCCTGCAGCAGGGTCAGGTTCAGCATCAGGGTCTCAAAGAGATTGTTGCCCTGTGCCTGAATGTACCCCAGCTTGCCAAGCCAGCCAGCACCCACCGAGGGCAGTCCCTTGCCCTTTGGCTTCGCCGAGGTGTCATCGTAGCCATTCACACTCAGCAGCCACCGCGCTGCCTGTGCATAAGTCAGGCCCTCTTTTCCTTCGCCCGCATAGGACGAGAATAACCGCAGCTTGTTGCTGCTCTCAGAAAGCTCCCCGTTCAGCTTGGAAGCGGTGTACTCCGTGCCGATCTTCGCTTCCGGCACCTGCCAGAAGGGGCGTTCCGGGTGGAAAAGCCAGAAGCGGTCCCGCCACTGCTCCAGATAGGCCCGGATGGGCGCTTCCGGAAAATGCCCCAGCCGGTACAGCTCCTCCCAGCGGATCAGGGCATCGTCCGTTTCCTCAAAGGGGGCCGGCGTACCGTTTTCATCCACCCGGGAAAACACCGTGTGCAGAACCGCCAGCAGCAGCCGCAGCATGGCGGCATCCTGCGTGGGCAGTTCTCCGGCCAGGTCACGGTATTCGTGGGCGTGCAGCAGGGCATCCGACAGAGAAACTTCCTGCACGGTGTAATCCTGCCCGCGCACCCGCACCCAGCGTTCCTCCAGCAAATTATACTCAATTTGCTTCATTCTCTTCCTCCTTCCGGTAAGTCAGACCGTTTTCACGGTCGTATTGCAGCACCTGCCCGGCAAGCTGTGCGGTCAGGTGGTCATCCAGCAGTAAGATCAGTTCTCCCCGCAGCAGCGGCGACTGCTGCCACAGCCCGAACACTTCCCGGTTCCGGGCTTCCAGTGCATCGATGGTCTGTTCCACCGACCACCGTTTGCTGAAATATCCGGGCAGGCGCAGCTTCTGCCGTGCAATTTGAAGCGCCATCTCCGGCTGAGGCGGCTCGTCCGTGGGCACGCAGGCACCGGGATGCCCCGTTTCATCGGGCAGGAAGCGGACATTTCCCGCCGCATCCCGCATCAGCACCAGCACGTCAATGGAAGGGTCACCGTCACGCACCGCCGCGCGGGCACCGTTGTCACTGACCGCACCCACATCATCCATCCAATTATCCAGCGTATTCAGGGAAGGGCGCTTTCTGTGCTCTTCTGGCGGCAGGATGGTAAAAGTCTTCGCCTTGCCCATTTTGATTTGCTGGGCCTTTTCGTACTCCGCCCGGGCCGCAGTGCTCTGCGGGCTGGCGGGCAAAGGGTCGGGCTCCCAGCCATAGACATCCTGCACCAGCGGGGCAATGTCATCGGGCAGGGTGATGGCGGTGGGCAGGAGCTTGCGGGTGCGCCAGAGCAGCCATTCCCCGTAAACCGCCTTGCTGCCCTCGTCGAAGTCCTCCGTCCCAGTGTCCAGCACGGCACAGCGGGCCTGCGCCACCGGCCGGGGACGAGCCCGCCCCTCGTGGCGGTGCAGTCGTCCGATGCGCTGTAAAAGCAGATCCATGGGGCAGAGCTCTGTGACCAGAAGATCCAGATCGATATCAAGGGATTGCTCGAGCACCTGCGTGCCCACCACAATGAGCTTATCCCGCTGTTCCGGGGTGGAGTGCTTGCCGATGCACTTCATCAGCGCCTCTTCTTTGGCGGCACGGTCGGGCATAAGGAACTGAGCGTGGAATACCACCACCTCAAACTCCGGCAGTTCTGCCCGCAGACGGGCCGCAATGGCCTGCGCTTTTTTCACGGTATTGACGATCACGCCCGCACAGCCGCCCTCCTGCAAGGCACTGCGCAGAGTGTCAGTCAGCTGTTCCTCGGTCAGCGGGAATGTCTCCACTCTGCGTGGTTCGGTTTCCAGTGGGATAGTCGTCTGCTCCACCTGTTTGCCGTCCGTCCAGGTCAGCAGCGGATAGCCCCGGCAGGTCTGCCATAAGCCGTCCGGGGCGGTTCTTCCATTCAGGTAGGCCCTTACCAGCTCGACCCGGCGCTTGGCGGGCAGGGTAGCGGAAAGCAGGATCACCGGCACCTTGTACCGGCCCAGCCAGGTCAGCGCCCGGTCAAGATAGCAGTTCATGTAAGCGTCATAGGCGTGGCACTCGTCAATGACCACCACCTTGCCCGCAAGACCAAGATGGCGCAGCATCACATGTTTTTGCTGTAACGCCGCCATCAGCAGCTGATCCACCGTGCCGATGACAAAATCAGCCAGCAGCCCCTGCTTATTGCCGCGAAACCACTGATGCACCATCACCCGGCTCTCCGGGTCAGCATCGGGGTCCGCTTCCAGATCTTCCTCCACCCGCACCGTATCCTGCTGCAATCGGAGGTAGGCCTCGTTCAGTTCGGCCATGCCGTGGGCCAGCTTGATGGAGTGCTCCAACCCATCCGGCTGCTTTTCAGCCCATGCCAGCAGCCGCCCAAAGATGCCGTTGGCGGTGGCCTGGGTGGGCAGACCAAAGAAGATGCCGCCCTCACCACCGTGCTTGGCTAAAATCTCTGCCGCACCCAGCGCAGCTTCCGTCTTGCCCACGCCCATCTGTGCTTCCAGAATGAACATCCCCGGTTCCTGGGCCTGGCTGACAGCTTCCAGCATAGCCCGCTGGACTTCGTTGGGCGGAAAGCCGAACCGTTCCGCAAACGCCCCCGGTTCCGTCACATCCGACTGCACCTCCCACGGAGAGGTCAGGTCCAGCGCTTCCCACGCCCGATCGACACGGGCGGGATACAGGGTATCGCTGCCCACTTCTTCCACAGGGATGAGCGGAAAGTATCGGGTATTGCTGGCGATCCAGTCCGCCATAATGAGCAGACCGGTCAGCAGGATCTCAGCCGGGATGGTCAGCTGCGGCAGCTCGTCCACGCTGGAAAAGCCGCTTTCCTGCAAGGCGTAGTCAAACAGTTCCCGCCAGCAGCTCTCCCAGAATTTCTGCTCGCCCTCGGGCCAATAGTTGGATTCCCAGCTGCCTTCTTCTTCCTCATCGCCCAGCTGGTCAAGTACGTCCTTCCCGGTTTGTGGCTTGCCATGGTGCGCTCCTGCTACCGATGCAAGCCCGTTGGGGCATTTCAGCCACCGCAAAATGGCCTCACTCGCCAACGCGTGACGTGAATACTTGCGGTTCTGTTCCCGGTACCGGAGCGTTGTGTATTTTTCCAAGCGCTGTCTGGGCTCCGGTAGTTGTGCCATGATAGGCCCGGCAAAACAGCCGCTCAATTTACCAATATCATGCACCCACCCCAGAAAGCAGGCGGTCTGTGTCAGCAGGTCCTCGTCCAGCTCGATATGCTGACGGACGCTTTCCGGCAGCCACCTCTGCGCCAGATATACCATAATACCCGCCGTATCCCGCAGGTGCATCCAGAGCGGCAGCCAGAAACCGCTGTTCACCGGGTCTGTTTTGCCTGCAAACAGCCGTACCTCGTAAGAAAGCGTTCGTCGTCTCATCCTGTTCCACCTCCACTGCAGTCAGGAAAATCGCTTTTTCCGCATCATCGGGGTTTCTCTGAGGATAGAATAGCACGCAAAAAGTCCTATAAAGCGGATGTTTGCTGCTTTTTTCAGGTTTTTTTCAGTTTTTTCGATGTTTGCCGTTTTTCGGCTATTACCCCCGCAAGGCGGGGAAAGTGTTGCTCCCTATCAAGCATTCGGAGCACATCCGCTGATGCAGATCACAGAGACATTACATATCATGCATTGTTCTAAATCTCTGCACACCAATATTACACCTTTTTTCCCAACTTTACAAGCGGATCCTTCCGATTCAGCAAATGATACAAAAACCGCCCCGGCTTCCTGTTGCAGAAACCGGGGCGGTTCGCTCGCATTATTTGTACTTTTTCAAGCGCTCACGCAAAACCTTGCGGGGATTCTTGATCGCAGCCTGGGCGGGTGCCAAAATTACAGGGCGTTCGCAACAGTGATCTGCCGTTTCTTTAACACGCTGTATCACCAAAGAACGGCTTCACTGTACTAAGAGAAACTCCGTTACGCTTTGCTTTTTCCCGTTCATAAGTCACACGGGTAACTTCCTCAATAAAAGCTCGGACTTCCGGCGTTGCTGTTGACCATGTGACATTAAAGCGTCTGCAAATTTGATAAAATGTGCGATAAAATGTCTCTCGCTCTGCATCGCGCTGAAAATATTCTTTTGCACTCATCAAACACACCTCATTTCAAGTAAGTTACAAAGATGTTCATTGCCGCCTCACCAGAAAGTTCATAACGCGGTGCTCCGCCAAAACTCGGCAATGGACAAGCTCCATAGTCCCGGACATAATGCTCTGCCAGCTCCGGAACCTTTGCCTCGAACGTGACCGTCCCGCCGCATTCATGGTCAATCGACAGCTTGATTCCGTACGCAATCAACACTCGGCCAATGCCCTGATACTTTTTAGAATGCCCGACAATTGTCGGATTGCTTTCCGGCTGGCTCTCAATGTAGGTAATATGAACCATCACGTCATTTTCCAATATTTCGTATGCAGCCAGCGCAACCAATTCGCCACTACTCGTCTTTAAGGCATACTTTTCAAAGGCATCATCCTGAATATAATCTGACAACCAGCTTGTTTGCCAGACGGGTTCTTTTTCAGTCTGTACCGCATCAGACTTTTTCATGCGCACGATTTTCACACTGATATTCTGACTGCCGTCTGTTTTTATAATAAATGGTACAAACTTTGCCATACAGACCTCTTTTCCTAAATAAAGCATTTTACAGTCTTATTATACTCAGTCACTCTTAAATTTTCAACCAGTCACCGCCTCCGCTTCTTTTCAAATCTTTTGGTGTAAATACGTAAAATAAATATAATCCACAATATAAAAAACGCCCCCGGCTTCCTGTCATGGAAACCGGGGGCGCTGCGGTTTTATGGGAAACGCCTCAGGCGCTGCAAAGCCTCAGTGCAGCAGGGAGCTGACCCATGCCCGGGCGGCCGTCTTGGCCTGGAGCTTATTGTACATCTTCAGGGTGGTGTTGTACACCTTCTGGCTCATGGCATTGCTGGCGTTGGTGGCGGCAGCCTGCTTGGCCTCAAGCGTGTCGGCGGCGGCAACGGCGGCCTTCATATCGGCGTAGTCGGCCATGATCTCCTGCTGGAGCGCGGCGTAGCTGGCCTTGGCTGCAGCCTGATCCTTTGCGGTGACCTGATTGCCATTGCTGCCGTAGGTCAGCAGGTTGGAGAGGGCGTCACGCACGCCGTAGAAGGAGTCGGTCCAGTCGTCCGGGTAGGTGTAGTAGCGGCCCTTGGCATCCTGATACCAGACGCCCTCGGTGGGCTGCTCGTCGGAACGGGTGACCTTATGGACCGAGACCTTGTAGACATCTGCGGTGTCGGTGGTCAGCATCGGATAGTAAGGGACGAAGGCGTTGTACACGTCGTCGTCAAAAGCGGTCCACTCGGTAATGGCGGTGTTCAGATCGCCGGTGGCGCTCACCTGGAACAGATGAGTCTCCACATTGCCCGTCTTGCCGATGGGCTCGGTCTGAAAGAAGTGGATGGAATCCTCCACCGAGAACTTCTTGGTCAGCTGGATATTGGAGTAGACCGGGACGATGGCACCGTTCTCGCCGACGTTGCTGATGGCAAAGTCGGTCTCACTGTAGTTGTCCTTTGTAAAGGTGTCGGTGCCGTACAGGTAGTTCAGGCCGACTGCCATGCGGTCCGATGCGATGTCGCCGTTGTAGGAGGCATCCAGGTCGATGACGTTGGCAGCGGCATCGCCCACAAAGGTACCGGCCTTCTGGGCCACGGAGATCAGGTTGGCAGAGGCCACCACATGGTCGGTGTCATCCAGATCGATCTTGCCCATAGCGGCGACGTTGGGCTGCATGAAGACCACGCTGGAGGAGAGCTTCAGGGCAAGGTAGGTATGGCCCGTCAGGTTCTCCACGAACCAGGTCTCGTTCTGGTCGGCAATGAACACGCCGGAGCCACCGGCCGCACCGGCGTTGTCGTAGATGGAGGTCAGCAGGGCAACACCCTCGCGGGCCGTGGAAGCTTCGCTCAGCAGCACCGTGGTGATCTCGGCTTCCTCAATGCCGTTGTCCACATAGGGATCTACGCTCAGCACGGCATCGGTGCCGTAGAGAGACTCGGTGGCAGAGACCATGACGCCCTTCTCGTTGGTGCCAGCCTCCTCATAGGGGGTGTGCTCGTGGGTGCTGTCGCAGTCCGGGCAGACACCCAGACCGTTGTCGTCCCGGCGGGCGGTGTAGCGGTAGCTGTCGTGGGTGAAGGTGTAGGTAAAGCCGTAGCAGCCCTCGTACACCTCACCCGCGGTGTGCTTCCCGGCGGGGCTGATGTTGAACAGCTTGTTGTAATCATTGGTGCCCAGATCCTCGATCCGGCCAAACATGGTGGTGCCATCCTCGGTGAGGTCGCTGCCGACATAGAGTGCCGTGCAGGCGAAGGCGGAAGGAACCACGGCAAGCGTCATCGCACAGGCGATGAAAGCCGTAGCAATTTTCTTCTTCAAAGACATAATAGTATCGATCCCTCTCTTGTTGATTGTCGGCATTTCGTCGGCAGGTGTCATAATACACCTATTTTAATGAAAATGCAAGTATTTTCCCGAAATTTTAGCATATATTCATTTTTATATGGTATATATTCATACTGTGTTTTTCATCTGCCCCTCCGTGAGCGCAAAAAACCGCCCCGATCTCCTGTTACAGAAACCGGGGCGGTTCGATTGCGTTATTTGTACTTTTTCAATCGCTCACGCAATTACTTGCGGGGGTTCTTGATCGCGGCCTGAGCGGGTGCCAAAATTACAGAGCGTTCGTTTTACTCCACCATGACATTAATCATCACCGAATGACCTTTCTCGAAAGAATCACCAAGAAATAGCTTGTCATTGTCACTCCAGAGAACGCCTCTACCAATGAAACCATCTTCGTTGCAAGTGTAGCAGGAAAAAGATCGCCATAGCCTACTGCAAAAAAAGTAATGGCACTCGCATAAATGCACTCTAGCCATCCACTTACTCCTTGATATTGTAAACATGGTATTACATAATACGCCGTTCCGAATATTAAAATCAGAAGAATTATAGTTAAAAATGTTCGGCACGGTTTGGTTCCATATCCGCTAATCCAATCCAGCAGCCTGCGTAATCCTCTTATATAATATCTTTTTTCTTCTTTCGTTTTCGCTTTTTGATAATGAAGATGACAAATATCTTCATTATCATATTCCCCGAGCTGTCTAAAATTTTCCTTTAGCATCAAGAGTTGTTCATTCTTTTTTTCGGTAATCTTTTCAACTAGTTTAGGAAAGTCTTTAAAATAAATTCTCCCACTATTGATTGCATCCTCAAATGATACTTCTTCTGTATCTTCTAATGCAATCCTTAAAATATTTGTATTTATGCAATCATTAAATAGAAATCTTTTTATGCTTCCACTAAGATTACTTTTACCCAAAATTTCACAACACAGCAATTCCAAGCAATCAAATCTTGCTTCGCTAATGTCTAATTCTTTTATTGACGCATTAGACAACTTTACTTGAGAAATATTTGATTTCACAAAACACAAATTTTCAAAAGTCTTCGGCAGCGGATCCAAGCAAACCTCTGTTTCTTCTGTTTTGGCACATAAAAAATCCAAACTTAAAGATTGCGTCATTAGCATCGTTAAAATTTTCGATTTGCGGGCTTTTATGTAACGAAATGATACTTCTGGTGTAAAATATCTACTTCCTCCACACTCAATTCCTCCTAATAAAATCTCCGTTTCTATAATATGAGCATCTCTAAATTCAACATTTCCATTTACAAGGGTAATATCGCATATATCAAGATTTAGATTATAAAATCCTGCATATGAAAAATCCAAATCTTCACTTTGAATCTTCAACTGCATAAGATGAATCAGTTTTGGCTCTTCAGAATAAAAAATCGCTGCCCTAGCTGTTATTTTTTCATATTCTCTATAAGGATTTCCTTCTACTTCATAAGGTACTTTATCTCCAAGCCACTCAAATTCATCTATATACGTATAATCCAAACATATCTCTTTTTCTTGCCAATAATACTCCTCCAATTTTTTATAATCTGGAATTTCTAGTTGTGCAATCTGTTCTTCCTTGCCACTCTCGCTTAGTTGGTATACCGCAACACTTTTCCCAGATCCTACGTTCGTTGTATTATGAGGGTAAATTCGCCCATCTTGTTTATTTGTGATTTTTTCATCCCAAATCCAGAATTTTTTCTCAGGATTTGAAACTTCTTTCGTTATAAGTTTCATATTTTGCCTCGCACCTTTTTCATGTGCATCTTCCAATTTACTCCTGTTTCCCTTTCATCATCTGACCCAGAATCGCATTCTTCGTGCTATCACTCAAATAGGCCTTGTTTAGCGTTTTCTTAGTATAATTCAGATAAGTTCCAGCCGTTTTCTCTGTCAGAAGTGCAGTAAAGTAACGTTCCCAGCTGAAATAGTCTTTGCCATCGATGTAGTCAGACGGTGTCTGCAATATCTGTGCAACCTCCGTATCTTTCAGGATTCCAGAAGAAAGTATCAGCCATTCAAAGGATTCCGGCAAATATAGCACTAGATTTTCTCTTGTATGCACCAGCTGCAATACCCTGTCCATTTCAGGACCAAATGCTGCACCATCTGCAATCACCATAATTTTTTCATCCCTATGAGCCTTCAAATAGGAAAACACATTGGACTTTCCGTTTGCAGTATCACACTGTATTTGCTGTTCTTTACAGACCGCATCAAAGAATTGATACCCCGAATTGCTGTCCTCTGTCAAGATCTTCTCCGGTTTAATATTTTCAGTCGTACGATCCGGGTAAATTCGATAGAACGAATGATAGCTCTGTTTCAGTGAGCCATACTTACCAGAGGTTCGGATTCCATACACTTCTTCCACACTGTATGGCAAGGCTGGCAAACCCTCTCTGGTCACGATAACATAATAGTTATCCGTCTGCTGAATCGCACGCGCAAAATCTTTGGTCCTGACAAACTCGTTTCCTTCGTCGATAAAAACAATGCTGTCCTGAATATTGTCAAGTTGTCCCTTCCAAAGATTTCCTTCTACCACGTAGCAACTTTTATCACAATTTAGAGTAACCGGTCCACTCTCTCCATCGTTCATATGTGTACGAATCATATCTACGAGAGTCGTTTTACCCGTTGCGCTATCCCCGCGAATGATGGTTAAGTTGCGCCGCAGTTCAAATTCATATTTCAAGTACTTTGTGCCAACGACCACTTTATGAATGCCTTTCATTTCTGTCAGCCCCTTTATACAAACTCACCTGCGGCCAAAATCAGCTCTTCCATACTGTGAACGATTTGATTCGTATTCAGCACTTTTATTGTAAATGGCTTTTTGCCAAAATCCATCAGGTGACGCAAATTCACCGTGCGATCCTCCTGCTCTGCAATTTTGAGCAGCCACTTTGCACAGTTGTCGCCACAAGTCGATACATTGAACACTTTCTCTGGCTCAAACTTTACCAAAATCAGTGTCTTTACGCCACCAGACAAACCAATCGGTGGAATTTTACCCAAGACCGGGCTGTCAATGATACCACTGTCGATAACGGTAGACTTATCCACATCCCGAATCATTTCCTTGACCATCGGGTCAACGATCCAGCCTTCCTCGTAATCGTATTTGAAATAAGAAGCCGTATTGTACACCGCTTCCTTCATATCACCGTAAAAAATGTTCAGCATAGTATCACCTCATTGATGTGCGTACTTCTGCTATCATTGTACCCTCTTTCAGCTTACAAAACAAGATGCAAAAAGCTCTTGGCCTCCATTACAGAAGCCAAGAGCTTTTATCTACTTTATTCTATCAGATTTTATTTCCGGGGAGACTTAATCGCAGCCTGAGCGGGTGCCAAAATTACAGAGCGTTGGGAGTAGCGATGATACGTTATTTGAAGATTTTCAGTTTGCCTTACTCCATCTCTGCAATGATCTTCTCCAAATTTTCTTCCTGCAAATAGAATTCCGGCAGTTTTGCCTTGTCATATCGCATATAGGGAACATCCTTCGTTCGCTGTTCCAGCAAGTTGGTAAAGAACCGCTCCCAGCTGAAGAATTCGCTGCTCTCGATGAAATCTGCCGGATGTTCCAGAATTTCAAGAACGTCCGGCTGTCCGAGCAAATCTGCTTTCAGAAGCAGCCATTCCAGCGATTCCGGCAGGTACAAACCGAACTTTGCGTTGTCCTCCTGCATCAGGCGATAAATGTCGTTCATCTGCGGGCCAAACGCCGCACCATCCGCAATTACCAGAACCTTCTCGGATTTCATTGGGAAGATCTTTTGTTTGATATTATCTTTTCCTGCCGCAGAGATACAGACAATGCCGTATTTCTCACCGATTTTTGTAAACAGCTGATACCCGGAATTTGCATCCTCTGTCAGCAGCTTTTCAACACCTTCCAGCTGCACATTGCTGGCTGTCAGCGAATCATAGATCGGGTACGCTTTGTTATAAGTCCGTTTGAAGCGGCTCGTGGTCTTTTTTAGTTCCAGAATCGCGTTTACGCTGTACGGCAGGGTGCTCAAATCTTCTCTTGTGACCAGCACATAGTAGTTGTCCGAATGCTGAATTGCACGGGCAAAGTCCAGACTCGAAACAAAGGTACTGCCTTCATCCACAAACATGATGCTGTCATGGGTCGCATTCAGCTGCAATTCCCAGTTGACACCCGACAGCACCCGGCACGGTTTATCACAACTCACCGTCACGCCGCTCTGTCTGCCGTAGGTCTCGTATGCTTGCAGCATCTCTACCAGCGTTGTTTTTCCGGTGGCGCTGTCCCCTCGCAGAATCGTAATGTTCCGTTCCAGTTCGATCGTGAAAACGACCCGTCCGCTTCGGACTTCGATTTTATGTTTTCCCTTCATCCTATCGCCTCACACAAACTGAAATGCAATCGGCATCAGTTCTTCCATGCTATGCACCACATCACCGGTATTCAGGACTTTCACATCCACCGGGAATTTTTTCTTGCCGAAATCCATGAGATGCCGCAGGTTGATGGTCAAGTCCTTCTTTTTCGCCAGCTTCAGAATGAAGGGTGCGCAGTTGTCACCGCAAGTTGAGGCATTGAATACCTTTTCCGGGTCGTTTGCCATCAGCAGAAGCGTTTTCGTACCGCCAGACAGTTTTTCCGGCGAGATGACCCCCAGAACCGGACTTTCCACCGCATGAGGGCCTTTGACGTCGGACTTATCGATTTTCTTGATGACCTCTTTGGCAAAGTCCGAAGTCAGCCATTCATCCTCGTAGGTATAGTTAAAATAGACCGAAGTATTGTAGACAGCCTCCGGCATATCTCCAAAGTAGATGTTCAGCATGGTATCACCTCGCAGATGTGAGTCATTTGCTATTATTGTACCTTCTTTCCACTCACAAAACAAGACACAAAATACCCGCTGGCTCTTGATAAAGAAAACCAGACCTGTCTGATTGGACGAAAACCATCCCAAATGTCGAAACTGGATTTATTGCAGTCTGTAATGATTTTTCCATTTGTCACAATGAAATTGAAGGGCAGAGATCGAAAACACACTACCTTTGATCAAATCGCCCTATAAGAAATCCCAAAAAGCAGTTTATTATCATCCTATTAGATTTCGATCTATGGATAACAGTGTCATAAATCACTAGATAGAATGCTATGCGTTTTTATAGTAGTTGTTCCTCCCGATCAATTTCTATTTGATTTATAACATCCTGATAAATCACAAAAGAGGTGTTTTTTATGACAATGGCAAAGAAGCTCCCATTTTTAGCACCTTCCATTCATACATTTGAAGTGAATGGAACGTACACGGATTGCGAAGCGAAGCGCACTGTATTTATGGCAATTCAAAAAATGGTATCCGCTGGAAAATACTATCGGATTCCGTATCATGGCTCCTCGAAAAAAGGCTACTCTTATAAAAGAAAAGATGGCGGTTTGACCATCACACTGGCAGATTATCCAGATTTTAAGAAGCGATACATAACGTTATCTGGTGTGAACCTCGCTCGGATCGCAGGTGATCCATCTCGTTTAAGTTTAACAGACTTATCACCAGAAGGTTTGGTCATGCAAGAGCAGGCATTTCTGGATGAATTGGAGCAGCTTGGACTCCTTAAAATTGAGGAGTCTGTTAAATGGAAAATGCACCGGTTGGATATTACACAAGACTTCTATGTAAAATGCGATCCCTCGCTGATGGTAAAAATTATTCGCTATGCAGGAAGCGTTGACCCGTACAGAAAAGGTCGCGCACTACACTATAACCAGCACAATGAGATCCGAAGCTGTAAATTTGAAAAAACGTGGTACGATTTTGCACTCTATGACAAGCATCAGCAGCTCTTGAATTGTGAAAAGGAGAGCTATCCGATTTCTCCAGATGATCTGGAACGTTCAAAAAATCTGGTTCGATATGAAATTCAATTAAAGCGCCCCAGTCTGAAAGAATTTGAGCACGATAAGTTGGAATCTTCAAAACTCCGGTTTAGAAATCATGCATTGTTTCGTTATTTTGAAGAAATCAGCGATGATATTCCGCTCTTTCTATATCGGTATGCCGTCGATTATTTTGGTAAGCATTCGTGGTATAACGTTCCAACTGCCCTGAAAGCCGTACAAATGAGCAATCTTGATGACGATACCAAAGAACTTGTCAGTGCGTATATCGAAGCGCAGGATGAGCCGGAACCGACCGATAAGATACATCATAAAAAGAAAATCGCAAAGGCTTTGGAAAAATTAGAGATCAACGATGTAATCATCCCTTGCCGCATCCTGAACGATCGTCAATGCGGCAGATTTCCATGTGCACCCTTATGCACAAGGGTACAAGGGCTTTGAGCGAACAAAAACTGATCCGTGTAAAACAGAACGAAAATTCACCAGAGTCACAAGAATGGAGTTGATTTTCAATGCTAGACAACTATCCCGATGTCCTGAGCTTCCGGCAGGTCATGGAAATTACGCATGTTGGCAGAAATCTACTGCTTCGTCTTCTGAACAGCGGCGAAATTCCCGCCTTCAAGATGGGAAAACTCTGGAAGGTTTACAAGCAAGACCTGATCCAGTATATGAGCCAATGTCAGTAAGCCGCATCCTTCGTTTGGGGCAAAAAGAATCCCGTTGGACTCCGCAGCAGGAATCCAGCGGGATTCGATTCTATCGATCTTTTAATGTGCTCGTCTCAAATTTCAAGAAGGATTTTACGCTCTTGTGCTTTTACCAAATCTGTATTTCAGCACCGTTCTCTTCCGCAATTTGGATCACATCATCCACGCACAGGGCTGCTTCTTCCTCTGTAGCGGGGTCGTATGCGTAATATACGTCATAGAGCGCTGGTGCCGGAGCTAGCTCATTGTTATAATCCACCACCTCGTCATAAAATACCATATACTCCGTAAAACGCTCCCACGCAACCTGATTGCTATACTTTCCGCTGTACTCATATACGTCCGTATATTATAAAGCGTTGATTGGACACCAATATTGTCCATCCGGCAAACTTCCAGTAGGATTTTTCTATATAGCTTTGCATAGAAAAACCGCCCCGGCTTCCTGTAACGGAAACCGAGGCGGTTCGTTTACTTTATGGGTGCTTTTTCAGGCACTCAACACCTACCAACTGGCGTTCAGTTTTTTGAAGTTTTAGTCATATCTGTATTTAGAGGACTTTCCGTACACTTTTCGGAGCGATTTTTTCAGACTGACTACCGTTTCTTTGATGATCTTTGCCTCATCGGCGGAGCAATCTGCAAGCTGTTCGGTCATCCAGTTGTCGAACACCGGCTTTGCTTTTTTGATCTCAATGCACAGCAGCTCGTCCGCTGAACAGTCCAGTGCGTTGATGATGTCAATCAGCGTTTTCAGGCTGGGTACGGAATTGCCTGTTTCGATATGGCTGATATGCGTGACCACCACGCCGACCTCATTGGCCAGCTGCTCCTGCGTCATGCTCTTTGCAAGGCGGCAGGCACGGATGCGTTTTCCGATGTCGGCATAGTCCACCATAGTACAAGTACCCTCCGTTCATTGAAGTGATACTTGTATTGTATTTGCAATCGACCGGGATTGTAATAATCTAAAAGTATAGTGGATTTTTAAGTTCAAGTCAGTTTTTGTAATTTAGAGAAACTTTCCCAAACACTCATAGAGAATAATCATCGCTCCGATCATCATAAGGATACGCTTCCAGACAGGCCGTTCTGGAGCCACCTTTGGGCATAGTATAACTGCCCATGTCACATAGCACACTGTATACCAGAAGGGTGTGGGAAATGTGGGAAATGTTGTTACACTAAGGATAGCAGACAGTCCCATCAACGCACAGAAAATCCAGAGTATGATGTTTCGTACCTTGCGTATTATCCCCTGCGACTGTGCAGGGGTACCAGACGCAGGTTTTTTTGCGCTCCTTGTACGTCTCTTTCCCAAAGCATCTTTGACGAGATACAGCGGATCTTTTTCCTCCCCCTCAAGTAATACTTTCTGCGAGCCATAACCACCCTCTGGCTCTGCCGCCTCAACAATGCTAACTTTCTCTTTGAATGCAGGAAGTTGAGCTTTCATATCTTCAAACCCGCTTTCAGCTTCGTCTGTCAGCCCGCTGGAACCGTCATTTTTCAGCATGGGAGTATCGATGGCCGCTTTCATGGCTTTAGCAAGTGCGCCAGTAACAGCCATCAGACGCTTTTCATCCTTCGTAAAGTCTTTGCTTTGCAGTTTCTTATTTTTGTATTTCCGACGTTCAGATTCGCGCCGATCAACCATCTGCTCCATCATGCGGCTACATTCATCGAACATTTCGTTCAGTTGGTTAATCAGGCCATTAAACATTTTTGCCTTTTCGGTAATGCTCTCGCACAGAATGCGCGATGTTTCCATCTTGTCCACAGCCTCTCCTGCCTGCGACATCATTACCTGTGCCTTCTCCAGATTTTCGTCAGCCTTCATACTGGCAGTAAAGCCCGTAAACAACACAACCGGAGCAGCCACAGCCGCTAGCGGCGCAAAGGCAGCACCAACAGCACTGCCAGCAATGCTGGCCGCTGTGCCAACCTCACCGATTGAAAGCATGGTACCTGCTAAAGAACTGGTAGCGATCCACCCGCCGCTAACAGAAGTGCTGCACCTGCGGCGGTATCCACAGCATCAGTGGAAATTGTACTGGTATAAGCACTGTCCAGTTTCTGGATTTCCATAGCATCATCTGAACTGAACCGGAAATTTTCCAGCTCATCAATGCCATCCGAAAGTTCCATCTGTATTTCTTTAGTTTTTTCAAAGCTACGGATAAACCGCTCCATCGAGTTTTCCAGCACGGTCTGCTTGGTCGTACCCAGATCAACAAGAGCTTCTTGGGTTTCCTCACGGGTATGATCCAGCAGGTCTTTTGCGGCATCATAGTAACTCTGCGCCATCTGTCGCGTCTTTTCCGCCTCCTCGTTCTTATCCTGCGCATCCAGATGTCCGCCTACGCCAAGTGCACCTGCTGCAAGAGCAGCGGCTCCACCTAGTAATGTTAAAAGTGGCATATTTCCTCCTTAGAGCATAAATGGCTCATCGCTATCCAGAAAATCTTCAAATTCATCCACAGTCTCATACTGCACATTGCCGCCAAGTTTTTCTGTAATCTTGTTGGCCGCATGTATCACACCGTCCGCATCACCGGTTTCGTAAGCAAACTGCATAGTAGAAAGAGTAGTATCAAAAAATTCGTGGCACTCTGCAAAATACTGGTCACGATACTGCCGCAGTTGCTCGTTAAACTGTCGAGTCTCTTCCGCCGCCTGCTCCGATTCAGCAATCAGACGCATCCGCTCCTGATGTTCTACTTCGCGGTCTTTCAGGATATGGATCAGTTCCTGATAATAGCCGCTGGTCAATGTAGAGCCTACCATAGCACCAATGGCACCACCCACAATGGGGATTGGAATCGCCGCTTGTCCAATGGCCATAAAATAGCCCATGGTTGCCATGTTCAGACCCTTATCACCCAACTCTATCATGCACTCCTGTGTAGTGATCTCACCGCTTCCCCACTTTGCCAGTGTGTCGCCAGTGACCATGACCGCCGTGACCACCTTGCCCGGAACATTTGCCTCCGCCAGATTGCGGATAAATTCCGAAGACGAACTGGACATTTTACGTCCCAACACGGTCAGGCTGCTGCTCATCACATAGCCATCTACCGCAGCTTTGCCGGACTGTGCAACAGTATCTGCAATAGCCTCCTCTGCTGACTTCTCGCCGTTGAGTAATGCTGTCACATTGTTGATACCAGACATGGTCAGACCTGTCACACCGGCATACTCTGCGCCAGCCATACCCGCTTCATGGCCCAGCTTAAGCTCCTGTTGTTTTCTCTTTCTTTGTCCTTTTTGGGCAAGCGCATTAAATGTCTCCGAGCCATCAGATACAAGTTTCTCTTCTTCCTCGTGTCCAAGATTAACGCCTTTGCTCTCTCGGTATTCCTTGTCAGCAACCAGTTCCTGATTCGTCCGGCTGCGCTTTACATTATTTAATTTGGCAGAGATAACAGTAAGATTTTCATCACAGTTCACAATGTCTCGAATGTCCTCGTTTGTCAGAAAAGGATCATTCTTAAACATCTCAAAAACTCTTTCCACCGGAACTGTATGGTCGACTTCCGCCGCATGATACATATACTCTTCTGGATATGCACGTTGTGCTTCTTCTTTCGTTCGAAACAGTTCCGTCTTAAGATATGGATCAACCGGTCTCTGCCCATTTGCAAAAGCCTGTTCCTTAGCTCTCCGCTTGGCCGATTCGCTGTCAAACAAATTTCGATTGCCTGTGTATTGGCTTGGTTTTGCAAATGTCTGTGCAGCCTTCTGCATTTGAATCTGCGTTGCCTGATTGGAAGCCGTGCGTGCTGCAATATCCGCTGCACCATTATCGCTGCCGGAGTGCTCATCTTTTTCAATCAACGCCTCTGTCTGCTGCTTTTTCTTTTTGAATAAGCCAAACATACTAGTTCACTCTTTCTTCATTTTAGTCTCTATAATACTTTTACATAGTCGCCCTGACTACGTATCCACATCTGGATACCCGTTCCAAACACTTCCGCCTCCAGCAGCCAGCCTTTTTCCGTCACCTGCAAAACCTTTGCCGTCGGCAGACGGTCCAGCACAGATTCCAGACTCGGCCCGGTGTACTCGAACCGGATGGTCTGCAACTCGCCGCCGTACATGAACTGGATGCGCTTCCGCATCTCACCTTCCTGAAAGCGGTTGACATACCGCTGTGTGAAATGTCGGTCAAGCGTCTTATAGCTCTGGATACGGTCAATTCGGTAAATGGTAGGTGAGTTATCCTGTGGGTTCTTGAAGTGCTTATCCTTGTCGATGCCCTCGATGAATGCTGCCAGATAAAAATAATACTCGCTGAACAGGATTCCAACCGGCTCGATGGTACGAACACGGGTCTCTCCACCATGGGTGCGGCAGTATGTAATTTCCATCAGGTTATGATTTTCGATAGCAGTTCCAATCTCCCACAGACTTTCAATAAATTTCCGGCCATGCTGCGGCTCAACGTAATGGAAGCGTTCGTTGCTGATGAGATCTTTGACCTGATTCAAGCGATCCAGCGGGGTGCAAGCCCAGATCAGCTTGTCCAGAATCGGGAACATCTCCTCCTTGACCATGGAGCGGCTCTCCAGCAGAATCTTGCACACTGCCAGAATTTCGCTGCTGGTGAGGAAGCGTGAAAGCGTGTCATCCAACAAATAGCCGCCCTTTGCGGAGTTGTATAAGATTCCCCGGCGCGGCTCGCTGTCTGCAAAATGATTGCGCAGGGTGTCAAGATCGCGCTGGATGGTTTTCTCACTGACACCGAAGCGGTCAGCCGTCTGCTGTTTATTCAGCACACCGCCCTGTACCAGCACCTGCTGGATATAGAGTATACGGTCCAATCTACTATTACGCACAGTTCATTCTCCTTCTCTGCTCATTGTAACACAACACAACTATCACTGCAATTCTTTGTGTGAAGTTTTGTCGTTTCACGGAATTACAAAAAAATTTTTGTCTCTTTTGCACAACCACAGTATACAAAAAAAGATGGACAGACAGCCTGTCCATCTCCTAAAAAGTCAAGGTAGACTATTCTTAAATTGCCAACCTCTTTTGAAGCGATAGGCACTGTTCATCA